>Ga0126342_10010407_pt1 | contig 16634 bp, 15 predicted proteins | sample Cyp1metagenome_FD_92528 | JGI IMG/M metagenome (GOLD analysis project Ga0126342, IMG submission 92528) | Coral microbial communities from Lord Howe Island, Old Settlement Bay, Australia - Cyphastrea 1 metagenome | ecosystem: Host-associated > Invertebrates > Cnidaria > Coral ... | reverse complement strand
GGCATTCTATCTGGCATATCTTCTAACATTCTATCTGGCATATCTCCTGGCACTCTATCTGGCATATCTTATGGCATTTTATCTGGCATATCTTCTCGCATTCTATCTGACATTCTATCTGGCTTTTGAGGTCCAGCGGTGCGCACTGAGCTCGGAAGGCCCCAGGTTGAGGTCCAGCAGTGCGCACTGAGCTCGGCAGGTCCGAGGTTGAGGTCCAGCAGTGCGCACTGAGCTAGGAAGGTCCCAGGTTGAGGTCCAGCGGTGCGCACTGAGCTGGGAAGGTCCCAGGTTGAGGTCCAGCAGTGCGCACTGAGCTCCGAAGGTGGCGAAGAGCTTGGCCAAGAGTTGGCAAGGCAACTATAGTGGACGTGGAAGTGGAGGCAGAGGTGGTAGAAGAGGAGGAAGACGCGGAGGAGGAGGAGGAAGGAGGAGGAGAAGGAGGAGGAGGAGGAGGAGGATGAGGAGAACAGCTCTGAAAAAATCTAACAACCCTCACCTGGCAGGGGAATAACATTTTTTAAAATGAAACTAAGGAGCCGAGAAGACACAATTCAGAAAAGCAAGGAATCCCAGAGCCACCAAAGCCCCCAAAAGCCACAAAGCCAGACTGGAAAACAAAAACAAATCCGGAAAAAATAACAAAAAATAACTCTCCTGTCCTTATTGCCCTTGGTATCGGCCACGTGGAACTTGAGCTCCGGAATCTCTTGATTGAGGTCCACCTTTTCAATCCACGAGGCGCAGTGTTCCAGAAGCAGTTGCAGCGTCAGGGACAGAGGAATCGAGAATTTTCCTTCTTCTCCTTTGAACGGCACTCCTTTCTCATCCTGTTTGCTGGCGCTTGCTTCCCGGATCACCCTTGCTTTGCCAGTGATGTCGGTGGCGTGTTCTTTGCCACTTTCGCTGGCTTTGCCGATGATGTGTGTGGTTTTGTCACCAATTGCCCTGGCTTTGTTGAAGACGTCCGGCTCATCCACCAAGGAAGGCGCCTCCGGAGAGCTGCGTGCCATGACCTCTGCCACCACGTCCATGAAGTGATCGAAATCGGACTCGGCCAAGTCCAAAGCTCCCGCAGGACCTTCAACCCTGATCCCACTGCTTGTCATCTTTTGGATTTCAGCCTGCAAGTCCTTGTGGGTGTTTTTGCATCGCTGCCAGTTGTTGCACAAATCCTCGTAGAGGCTGGCGATCTGTGCTTCAGGGCCCACCACCAGCGTGGTGCCGGTGTCCGGGATGATGCTACAGGCCGTCTCCATCTCTGGCTTCTTGAGGGCTGGGTCGCAGGTACCCATCTTGAAGGCCTGATCTCCAATGGAGATGCCATGGAAATCCATGGCCCAGTGAGTCTTCCCCACGGAGGTCAAAGACTTCGGATGATGAGTAGTGTGCATGCCCAAGACACCGTCTGCCCCGTGATTGAAGCAAATGGAGAAATACCTCACTTTGGCACTGTCGAAAAAACCTGGAATTTTCACCCCTTCGGGTTGCCCGGGGCGTGGCTTGAACTCAGCATTGGGCCGGCCCATGCCCAGAATTCCCTCGAAGTGCGCTCTGATCTCCAGGCTGTGATCGTACATCAGAAGCAAACCGTTCTCCATGTTGGCATTGATGTGGCCAATGTTGACCTGGTCGGAAGCAATCTCAGCACTGATCTCACCGCTACCGAAATTCATTGCCATTCTGGCTGGGGAAGGTCCTTGCTTCTCGCCGCCATAGTACTCTTTCTTGAAGAGTGGCACCTTGAAGGTCTTGGATTTCTTGGGCTCCACGAAGCAGGCCTTGCCCCACTCCGGCAAACATTGGGTGCAAACGCAATCCTTCACAATGCAATTGTCGCTCCCCGTGTCGGCCACCAACTGGAAGCTCTGCGGCGGGTTCCCAACCGATACCTTTATGGATGAATACGTCTCCTCATTCTTCAGCACTTGACATGTCTCTGGCCCTGGGACCGATGCAGTGGCATTGCTGCCTCTGAGAAGTAGGCCCTGCGCCACACGCATTTGCATGACGAGGGCGAGCATGGAATAGTAGGAGAAAATGCTGCACCACATGATTCGATATCAAACAAGTCGATTGAAGCGTGGTTTGGATAGTTCGTGAGTTGGTCACTGAGCCAGAAGTTTGTGGAATTGGAAAATCATGAGATTTGTAGATTGTATAAAGTTCATAAATTTGTGGGTCCACATGCTTGTTCGTGAAATCCCACCCAATTTCGTCCAACAACACCGCAAAGATAGAAAAGTAAAATCAACAAAATCTGGGAAATACTGGTCCACTCTGGTGGTTTAACAGTTTGCTAAAGAAAATCACGATTTCAAGTGGGTAAATCATCGAAGTAAAGCGTCCATGGCTTCCAGTATGTACCAAATTACAGGCGGGTCAACGAATCTGTCAGTTTTCACAGCTACTGCAATTGGTATAGACATGATTAGCTATATCGTTGGCCATACGAATCAGTACAAAAGCTAGCCTCTGGTAAACTAACATAACTATGGAGAATCACCAACGTTAATAGGAAAAATCACTGTAAATGGTGATTTTCCATAGTTATGTTAACTTACCAGAGGGTAGCTATTTTGATTGTTGCAATCGCTTCTCCGCCCGATTGAAAATTATAGCCACGCCACGCATTCCTTTGGCGACTGTCTGGTTGGCTGGCAACACGTCCATAGCAGCAGCAGTTTGGAGCCTGGAGTTCAGCGGGAATGGATTTTTTGGATGGGAAGAGTAGCCGCAAAATGTGTTTCTGAGCACCAAGGAATTGGGGTAAACACCACTTTTGCTGGGGTGAGGATCTGGGCCGAGGTGGATACTCATAATACTCATACTGTTAATTTCTGGCCGGGAATTCGGAATAGAGCTGCAGAAAGCTCCAGGTTCCAGAAACCAAATGTCATTGACTTGTTTAAACATTTTAAAATCTGTGAGTCATCGTCATCATCATCATCATCAAATATCCCCTGATTATAAATTATTGTCGCCATTGGGGGATATCTATCGTCATTGGAATCACATTATTGTTATCCATAATTCTGGCCATTAAAGCCCAGAAAACCCCATGTAAACCCCACACATCCCTGGTTAGCTAAACCCCACGCAGCATCCCTTGGCGACTTCCAAGCGACTTCTGGGAATGACTTCGTGTGGTGCTACGCTGCACCGGTGGGCTGGAATCGGCCTGATGTGCGGGTTGGGAGCTGCGATGGTGCAGGTTTCTTTGAAAAGGGGAAACTGGTGGGATGTGGCGTATTTTCCGCGTTTTGTATATGTTGGAAAAATGCCGCATTTTCCAGAAACCTTAAAGAATGGCGCTTGTATTTGGTACTTTTCTGGATTTGTGATGGTGGTATTTTCGAAAACATATTCATATGACATATGCACAACAAACCGAAACTAGGGATTTATCAAAGCAAAATCCACATCAACAAATCCCTAAATCGAGTTTACCCCATTTCTGCACAGACCCCATGCGTACCTTAGCCCCCCAAATGAACAAATCCACTATTTAATTGTGGCTGTGATGATTGGAGGAACGGATTGTTCCCCACATTCATGGCTTCAAATGAAGCCACCAACTAACCAAACACCGGCAAATGTCACACACCAATCTTTACGAAAATCTGAGTCTATAATGATAACAATGCAATGGCAAATGTTGATATGACGATAATAGTTACGATACAATTAAAACAACATATATATATATATATACATATGAATATATATATATATATATACATGAATATATATATATATATATATATAAATATTATATATGAATATATATATATGAATAAATATGTATATATATTTAAAAATATATTTGAATATATATATATATATTTGAATATATATATATATATTTGAATATAATATATATATATATATATATATATGTGTGTGTGTGTGAAAAAAATATGTATATATATAGATGAATTGATATGTCTATATATATAAATATACAAATATCATCAAATATCATGATTAAATATGTATGAATATTAAATAATTATATATATATATACATACACATATATATATATATGTATTACGTATGGACATGTTACAAGAAATTAATCTAATTAATCAAATTAGATATGAACTACGAAAAAATATCATAACAACGACGATAGTCCCAAAGTCCCATCAAAAAAAAGCGCCGCCTCCACAGCTTTGGGCGTTTGGGCGGCCGCAACGTTGGCGACCGTGGCCTGGAGACAGATGAGTTTCGGGCTGATCAGGTTCTATCAAGGGTCATTTCAGGTTCCCAAAATGGAAGGACTGGACCAAACAGAAACATATTCTGGGGGCACACCCCCTTACATACACCATACATAGACCGTACATATGGATGTAGTAGGTCCTTCCTGGTAGGCGTCTCCGATTTGGGTCTCTGAAATGGCCAGTGATATCAAATTCAACATATCAAATTGATAGGAGTATAAGTAGACTTAAGTATATCAGTATATAATATCTTATGGAGCAGTGACGTATCTATCATACATGGGCACTATCTGCTCTATGTATCTCTTTATAGAGGTTTACATTGATATGGGGATTACATGAATGCAGTAATTCTCATTTATTGATTGTCATGCTTATTGATGGAGTAATTACCATTCATTCAAGTAGCGGGGTGTTGTCGGGTGGTATCTTATGGGGTATCCAGTAGCTACGTCGTAAATATATATATATAAAGAGATAGATAGATAGATAGATAGATAGATTGATTGATTGATTGATAGGTTGATACATTGATAGGTTGATAGATTGATAGATTGATAGATTGATAGATAGATAGATAGATTGATAGATTGATAGATTGATAGATAGATAGATTGATAGATTAGATAGATAGATAGATTAGATAGATTGATAGATTAGATAGATTGATAGATTGATAGAATAGATAGATTGATAGAATAGATTGATTGATTGATTGATTGATTGATAGATAGATAGATAGATAGATAGATAGATAGATAAATGGGCAAGATGGACCATGGATGGAGGCCCCTCGTTACATCATATCACGTAACAAAATAATACTAGTTAACTATATAACTATATATATATATATATACAGCCTCCAAAACCCACTTTTTTTGGTTGCCAGAAAAAAAGCATATGTTGTTTTCAAAGTAACACGTTTTTTTCAGCAAGGCATTTGGTTATGGGAAATTACGGGTAAAGTTCAGGAAATTATGGGTAAATTACGGGTAGAAATTTGGAAATATTTGGAAAACCAGGTTTTTCTGAAAATATTTTTTTTTTTGAAATCTTGGGAAAAAAAGAAAGGTGGTTCGATTTCAACCCAAAAAAAAGTGGGTTAAGGGTGCCATAGGTATAATAATGTAATATCCTGTCTTGCCTTTCCGAGAAAAAAACAAACTTGTGGTTGGGAAACTCAACTCATAGCTGCGTAGCTCCTTTTTTCCTGGATGCCCAAAGCTCCTATAGGGTCCTTAAGTCTTCGTAACCAGAGGATGGTTTAGACATGACTAGTCCATTCGGATCCATTCGGATTTGGTGAGTTGTTACACGCTCCTTAAAGGATTTCGACTTCCATGACCGCCATCCTGCTGTCAAAATGAACACCTTCTGTGGTATCTGATGAAGCACCTTACTGTAGCCCTTAGGTTTATCCCTCATGGCCGGTTCTGCTCACCAAAAACGACCCACTTAGAGTTGCCATTTATCCCATATTTTTGCAACATCTAACAATCCCCAAATACATGATGGATATATATATATAATATATATATAATATATATATAATATATATATCTACATAGAGAGAGAGAGAGAGTGAGAGAGAGAGAGAGAGAGACCATATGGGCACATACTCATTGATAATCAGTAGTTTAGGGGCGTCCAAGAATAGGGTGATTTACTCTCAATTGCACTTGAATCGGGAACATACGGTTCCAAGACGGATGTTGGGCTAGTTGTTTATGTTGTTTGTTTTTAAATTAAAATGGTTGTGCTTGGCAAAATGTCAGTCAAAGTCAAAGCTGACTGGCTGGGCACTGGGATCACAAGATGAGCGTCTGAAGTCTTGAGTCTAAGCGTTTCTACTGAAAAGGACAATCACCACACGTGTTCTTGCGCGCCTGGTATTCTAATTGATCAACCTTTGATACCCTGGACGAATTAATCAATATATAAACTGGGTTGGGCCAACACACCCTCATCTACAAAGAAAAAAAGAAAACAACCTCCAAGAAAAGGAAACATCATTTGGTTCTATATTATATATACTAGTATGTTAGTACAATATCATGTGCTGTATTTTACTCTTCTATCTTCTAGTGGTTGCTACAAAGGGCCCCCGAACTACTCATCGCTTCGGCAGGTGCCTCGAAGTCTTGCGTCACCTGCTTCTTCAACTGTTGCTGCATCCTGGGACGTGCTGGTCAATGGTCAGTTGAAGGGAAAAATCGTCAGGAAGACCGTTTTTTACACCGAAATAATCGAAATATAACAATATATTAATATATTAATATATTTGTTTCTTGCATTTAATTTCATGACTATGGGCCGACTACTGCTACTACCACGACTACGACTACCACGACGACGACGACTACTACTGCTGGTTACTACCACTATTGCTGCTACTACTACTACTACTGCTACTACAACAACAACAACTACTACTACTACTTCTACTACTACTACTACTACTATTACTACTACTCCTACTGCTGCTGCTGCTGCTGCTGGGCATAAATCAAGGCTTCGAAGCAGTAATATAAGATTTGGGGATGATTTTGTTCAAACTAATTTCAACTATATGCTGGGACCTGCATCCCTGTGTGTGGCTGAAAGCCAGCTTTCAAGGCCATTTTAGAATGGGATATATTATAATACTGCTTATAAATAGGGGGCTCCTAAAATGAGGGATCCCCGACACCAACAAAATCAGTCATTTTTGGCAATCCTTTGGGGGTCAACAATTTCAAGAAACATACACACACACATACCAGTGCAGGCTGGTTTCTCGTCACTTTTGATTCCAGGTCCCTCGCGTCCAACTACTGGAACCCACTGGAACCGTGGCGGCGTTGCTACGCCAAGCTTCTCTAAGAGCAGTTGGAACTGCGACTCGTTCTGCTGTTTCTGCATCTGGTTCTCACCATGCAAACGCCTGGTCGAAACTTGAACCTGGAAGATCTCATAAGACAAAAATTCACTTCTGGTAATCTGACCTAGCAATGAAGAACTCGGCATGTGTAGAATTTTGTAGATACCCTCTGGTAACTTACTATGGAAAATCACAATTTGCGATGGGTAAATCAACTATAAATGACAATTTTCCATCATTGCTCAAAGCAGGAGATGTCCCATGACCACCTGAAACCACTACAGGATAAACGAGTCGATACTGATACATTTTGGCAACACTCTTGTTCCGACTGGGGGGAACAAATGGTTGCAAACAACAACAACAACAACAACAACAACAACAACAACAACAACAACAACAACAACAACAACAACAACACCAACACCAACACCAACACCAACACCAACACCAACAACAACAACAACAACAACAACAACAACAACAACAACAACAACAACGACAACGACAACGACAACGACAACAACAACAACAACAAGAACAAGAACAATAACAAGAAAAACAAGAAGAACAAGAACAAGAAGTTTCCTCTGGAGCTTCTCAGAGGCAACTCAATGAGAAGAAACAAGTTTTTTGTCGGTTGACCTATCAACCATCATCAAAGTCGGCTTTGGCCACCTTTGGCCACATCATGAGGCTGCCGACCATTCTGATTTTTTAAAAAGGCAACCGTGGCAGTTAGAGGCAAATATTGTGGTTCTTGCAAACCCGCCAAGATGTTTCAACATGTTTCAACTACTTGGAGTTCCCAATGGGGATTGAGTTCAAAAGGCACTGGCCCAACCACCATCACTCTCAATCGCCATCATTCCACCGTATATTTCTCCAATGCTGGCAGGATGATTTCCTCCACGTATGGCCCAAACAGAACAAACACCCCATTCATCTGCTAAAAAATAGTAAGGTTTCCCCGCATCCCCAATGGTTGGGGGAGTTTTTTTCCCTGCCTGAGCTGATTCTCCAAGTCCTGAATCCTTAGCGGAAAATCCAGCCGATGCCATCTGAAAGCACCCCCAACATTCCAACCTGGTGGGATGTATTGAATCTATTTGTGAATTGCATATAATCAACTATGCTGGTTGCTGGTTTCACCCCTCTGAAAAATATGAGTTCGTCAGTTGGGATGATGAAATTCCCAATATATGGAAAAAATGTTCCAAACCACCAACCAGTTATGGTATGTTAATGTATGTTCAAAAAACTCGGGGATAGGATTTGCCTTTTTGGCACTAGGAAGAAACAACTCATGAAGAAGGGAACTGAATCTGGATGTTTGTCGCAAATGAGTGTTACTATTGAGTAATTAAGTAAGTATGTCGTAAACTCCGGTTTCTGGGCACTTTTCTCAACACTCCGTTTCGAATCTGCGCCCAGCGTCTGCTGTTGCAGTTCATCTTTCGGAGCCTGAAACGAGATCTGCACAATTGCGGTGCATTTGGTGCAAAGAAAATTACAATCGTTCCATGCTGGTGGTCCAGATGTTCTGCTTTCTCTTGGTTACCTTACGAACCAAATGATTTGAGTGTTGTTTTGACTAAACATGGTTTCTCATCACGATGCGAGAAACAAGTAAAAACAGTTTCGCCCCCAAACCTATGAAAACTACGATTTCTCCGTGCTCTTCAACGCGTCGTATGTCTAAGCTCTCCTCAGATGGGTCATGGAATGAGTACTAGCTGGCGTGCAACCCATCATAAACCAGATAACTAAACCGAGAAAAAGTTGAGATATCCATTATTCAAACATTGGCAGGAACTAATCACCAGCTAACCAAGGTTTACGGGAAATCCCCCATTGACCGATGAATTTCTGAAAAAAAAAACCTCCATTTTGATTGAAAGCACCTCTACAGATTGCTCGGAGCGCGGCTCTGGCGACCTTGGCGACCAAGGGGCGCGCAGGTCGCTATGAAACATCCCATATATGGTGGCACCAAAGATGTGTCAGTTTCCCTAAAAAACAATTGTATTTTTAGCGTTTATGATCAGAAAGGGATTAGGATGATGCATATCTTGGACATAGCCTTGACCCACTAACGTCACTAATGTGATCGAGGGGTTTTCTATGAACCTTCATTGCCCACAGTGTGTGGAGGCTATGTTTAATGTATCATATTTCAATGGGTTTGATGCTACACCACTGCACATTCATAGGTTTCTGGCATTCCTTGAATGATTTCAAAATTCTCACTTGGCTAGAAGGATCACATCGCTCTAGTATTAAACACCCCCAATTAAATCGCCCAACAAATGAATAGATCCAATCGTAAATCATGGGATTCATAGCTTGAGTAATTACATACTACCTGGGTGAATATGATGACAAATAAGTTATCAACTTGAAATAAGGTTTTTGAGGGGTTGGTTCCCTTACCAACCATCATGGATAGGGTAGCTATAAGTACACTTTCTGCCAAAGATACATAGTCTTCGGATACAACTTTGCGCTACTGGGTTCCGATCGATTGGCCATGTAAATGGTGAATTGGGATGTTGGCTGCAGTAAGCAAATCAAAATTATGTCCGAAGATGGGTAGTTCATATCCAAGATCAAAGCAAAAGGTCAAGTAATTCTTGAAGGATCACCCCACTTGGTGACTGCACTCATCATCTAAGAAAGTGGAGTGGAGTGGATTCTCATGGTACATTCAGTACTGGTTTCAGCTCTTCTGCAAAATACGGGTAAATTGGAATAAAATGCAAAAATATGGAATGACCATCCAAAAAAGATGGGGGAATATAGAAACAATATGCAAACCAACAATCCGAATCAATCCAACTCGCCATACAATTTTTTGGCGGCTCACCAAACAAGCTGATTGCGCATCGCATACCTCGCAGCTCCCTGGTAAGTATAGCCACTCAGTGACTTTAAGGTGAAGGAATTCATCGTCGTGAGGCCGTTCACGACCATCTGTGGATCATTTCTGGTTGGTGGTGCAATAACCATCTTGAAAAAATATGAAAGCCAATGGGAAGGATTATCCCATATATTACGGAAAATATAACATGTTTGAACGGTGTTTGAACGGAAAATAAAACATGTTTGAAACCACCAACCAGATATAGTATCACAATTTGCACATTTCGGTGTGCCCCAAAACACCCCAACTTATACCATTCGTTGGCGAAGCCGGCTGCCATAGATCAACGGAAGACCCCACCCCAACGCCGCTGCGGCGACGTGACATGAAGGCAGTGGTCTTCCTTCTGGGTGCGGAGAGAGGAGAGGAGTTCACCATGGGTTTCCCCTCATCCCTCGGTTCAGGCCTCGGTTGGCACTTGTTGGCTGCCAGGATGATGTAAGTGGATGTGGTAGTTGTGCTTCATGATGAGTAAGGGAGCAATGGGATAGCAATGGCGCGTAAGTGAGCAGGGGAAAAAAAAGAACGATCGGATAGAATTGGACATTCACTGGTTGGTGTTCAAGGGGATTCCCAGCTCATGGATTCAATGATCATCAACAGTCATCAACAGTCATCAACCAACAGCAGGAGTTAGGGAAGCCACGACATGTTGCAAACCGGTCGGCCGAAGCACTGCGCTCCAGTACCAGTAATTCTAGCCTTCAATGGATTGGTTTAAGGGAAATTCTACGGAAAACCCTTCGTTTTGAAATGTGTTATATTAAATATATGTGGAATAGCTAATATATGAAGTGTTCCTGCAAATTGTATCAAATCGCCCCCTTACAGTAAACCAATACTAATCTGGCCGTGGAATTTTTGTGTTCACATCCGCTAGGCAAATGATTGGAGTCTTTACCTTGCCGCAACTACTTGCGAATTGGAGATGCCCTGCAAAATAGAATGGGCTTTTTGAGCTAGCAATAAGGGTTCATTTATGGCAAGAAATTATAGTATTCAACCACTCCATCCAAGGTGGACTCAGAGATATTGATATACCCTCCATTTATAGATGGTTTACCTATGAAAAATGGTGATTTTCCATGGCGAACTGTTAAATAACCAAATGTGGTACCTCAACCACTCGTTGCAGGATGTCGCGCGATTTCTCCACCTGATCCTGATTTTTCGGAGATTTTTCTGGGGCTCCAAGCGTGAAGGGCCACCAGCTGGCACCAATCTCCTGTTGATTTTTTGACACCCACCCGCATGACATCATCACCCCATATCCACCACAATCCTGAACGCATAGCGGTTGGCGACATAATGATGCGCGTCTTAGTGTAGAAAGTTGTCCCGTTTCTCTGTTTCCAGCAGGGTGGCAGCCCTCCAGAAATCTAACCTGGCAACATCCCACTTCCAAATCATGCAAGCAACATTAAGTTCAAACAGGTCATGTTCGAACAGGACGATCAAAAGTCTTCGTGCTCGCCGTTTCATCTCAATTTAAGTAGTAGAATCTAGTAGAGCTTGATCCCAAAATCTCACCCCTTCCATTGAAATCCCCATTGTTACCGATGCGAAACCCTATTTCTGTTGGCTCACCCCCATCCCAAAATATCGAACATACAGTTGATTTGACAGTACCATATCTTTGACCCATGATATCCTCTAGGTATATCATCATATATCAACTTCTGTCCCATGATTACATCCCGGTGATAATTGAAATTGAAATCCCTTTTTACCAGTATAATGGTAGGACCTTATCATATACAGTATCTAACCAATTAATCTACAAGCCTGTTTATATCCCCATTGTCGGTGTTAAACAATGTAAAATCGAAAAATCACATGTTTGTCGCTTAAACACCAAATTGCCAAAAAATGGAATGATAAATCATTGGTAATTTGATCACATATGCTCCATCACCGCAGGGCACCAACAAAAAAACAATAAACACAACTCTCCTTGCTCTCAGCCGCATCTGGCGATGGCCTGCACCGACGGCGGATGTGCATCTCACTTGGCACATAGAAATTTACCCTTACCCGTCAGCAGGCTAACATAGATGTGGAAAACCATGGAAAACAAACCATTTATCATTTATCCATTGGTATGGGCCATTTTCCTAGGGAGACCTTGGGTTTTCCAGAGAAAAATGTTGGTTTACCCATATGAAACGGGAGTTGACCGCTAGTTTTCCCAACCAAGTTAGCTAAGTGCAGATAACCGCGACAGGGTCAAAAGTTAAGAGTGATCCTCCCAATTTCGCTGGACAACAATTCGGATTGAACATAAGTGAACCTTCAAAGACGAGAGGGTTTACATTGGCCCAGGAAAAGGAAAACCACGCAACTGAGCAGGCCGCGCTAGAAAAATGAGAAACATCTTCAGTATCCAAGCTGGTCATGCTGGCCCAACAGGATTTCAAATTGCACCCTTCAACCGTTCTCAAACAGCACCGTGGAGCAAATATCAAAAGATGATCAAATGCTTCAAATCAAAAGGATCTCTACCGTACCACTTGGGATCCCTGATAAAATTGCTATGCGGCCAATATGAGCTTGGAGACCATTATATATATATATATATATATATGTATAACTATAACATACTATAACCAATTCCAACCGCTACAACAGCAACCATCACAAGTTCAGAGCTCATCCCTATCAACCAACACGGTCATCGCTGCCATCCGTTCTTTTTGGAGCATCCTTTGCTCGTCGTGTCGTGCGGTTCTGTGCGCTCAACTTATGGCACCGTAGCGGCACCAAGCCTCTCTACTCAACGGGACCACTGAATTGCGGGACCCAAAACTCTTCGGGACGAAATTCACTCAGCCGGTAGTGTCCATTGGTGCCTTGGCGGCGCAAGGTACAAATATTCCCAAACCGCATTGGATGTTAAACTAGGAAGGAATGGTAAGCCGAAACCATCGTAGGAAAATTATATCCATGTCATCTCATCCTTTCCCAAATATCCGTTTAACCGTGGAGATACCGTGACAAAACGTCAAGAAATGGTGGCTGAGACTGTCACAGTCTGGGCCATCTTCGACCCACTTGTGCAATGGTGAAAAAATCGTATAGAGGGCATGGATATCCCAAAATCATCGGGGATTCCTTACATTAACCCCGGATTATGCGGAGATGACCATAACCAAATTTTTGAAACTGTGATAAACCATCCCAGTAACCATTTGGCAAGTCATTCTACATCCCAAAGTCGGGTACTACCCCTTTATATCCCTTTATCCCTTTTCAGAACACGCACACGGGAATGTTTGAGTATTGTTTCTTACATCTTTAAGATGCTTGAACCTCTGGTACTCGAATAGTTTGCTATGGAAAGTCACCATAATGGGTGGATCCTGGTAAATCATCGAACTCAATGCGAAGTTTTCATCAATTTGCCATAGCTACGCAGGATATTATGTGAATGTGACGATCTTGTTTCGAACCCCTGCAGTCTAACATTTCTACTGCGCCCAGCGGCCGGAGCATCACCACCGGTAGCGGCAGCAGGTTCCTCTTCCATAGGTTCCTCAAGTGCAGAAATGGCTTTGCCCAATGGATGCATTACAAACCTAAATATTGATTTAGCTAAACCATTTTTGCATGTGTTTGATAGCTACGCTCAATGAATTTGAGGAATATTTGATCAATGAAGAAAACCAGGCTGCCCAAGTGCCTTCGATCGTGACAATTCCACCTTGATCATCCCACGTAACACGCCTGAATGCCCCATGGTCAAGATTCTTCCGTAGTGGTTGCTGGCGGCCAATACGCCATGAAACAAAAACACCGGTTATTTGGATTTATTTGGGGGATCACCCTTTTTTCCCCCCTTTCGATTTCCATCAACTTTAGATGAACACCTCGGCTCAGCTCAGATTCATCTTCCTTCTTCTCAAGGCCATCGATGAATTTTTGCATCTCCTGGGTCTGGAGATGCGCTCTGCTGCTATGCTGGGGTTATTTAAGTAGATTTTTTGAACCTTCAGTTGGGTGTAGCACATGTGGTTGTTTTTCCTCAGTGTCAAGCAAGCTACTTTGAGGGCTGAACATTGTTTTTGGTTGCTTTTGTTTTTATATTACTTATATAATAGTTGATGAATGAGCACATATCCTCGACCCATATCCAGCTCACCAGGCTACCAGTTCGCATTTGACTAGAAAAAAACAGGTTTACAACCTGTAAAGAAGAACGCATGCTGCTATTCCACTTGTTGATATTTGTCGTATGGAATCTGAATGTTTCGAAACAACCAACATGAGTCAACAGGGTTTGAATATTTAAGATAATGTCTGGATTCTCAATGTTTTAAAAAACACTGTTCATTATCCCTGTGTTATTGTTCACATCTTTCTCCAGATCATTCTCTCCCCCCTAAAAAAAGGCACCCGGAATCCGGAGCCCACAGAATAAGATCCACTTACCCTCTGGTAATTTAACGTGGCTATGGAAAATCACCATTTTCAATGGGGAAATCCTATAAATGGCCATTTTCAATAGCTATTTTGACATAACCAGAGGGTATCCCACTCGGTCCCACCCCCAACTTTCGCCTGGTTCCCTTGGTAAACCCCCGGGGATTTCCATCGTCCCGTCCTCGCTGGACAGCTCTTTGTACTTCTCGCTGTCGATCACCGCCACGGTGGTGTTCTTGGTGCTCAGCGACTGGTCCGAGGAGGTGGTCTTGTTCCTGCCGCCAATGTCTCGGTGGATTCGATGATGAACTTGGCCTGTTAAAAATGGGAAGTGCACCCAGATAGGGGAGATTCACTGGCAAATGCTATAGATCTTATAAATGATCAATTGATGCCTGCAAAGATCAATGTTTTTTTGCTCAAAGAAATCAATAAGGAACGTGGGATGATAAGGGATTTATATGGATTTATCAGATATCATGACTTATTCACCTATGAAAGAAGGGGTGCTTCATTGAGGGTTTTTGTTGAAGCAAGCAGGCACCAAGGAGATCACACACCAACCATCGGGATGCCGAAAATGCGGCCCTGATCTAAACTCTTGCCATGGCACATGGCTTCCAGGCCGTGCTTGATCAGGGCATCAATGTCTGAAGTCTCGAAATCCGCAAAGTGCTTCTCCAAGTAGGTCTTGGCCTTGCGATGGAATAAATTTTGCGAGAATCATGTCATCGCAATCCATCGCATGTATATATTTGACCTATTTTGACCTCCGAATGAAGATTCAACCAGCATTTTTGAGGGGAGTTATATTGTTAAACCCTTAGGGGAAAAGGATGATGCATGACGTTATCCAATGTTTTTCACATGACAAATTGAGTTCTGTCTCCTGCTCCGTTCATCTGATGAGTGTCATGATGCGAATGCGGCCCACTTAGAGGACTTAGGCAACCAAATGTATTGGTATCAGTTGCAGTTTCTGGGATGATCCTCCTTGGCTGGGAGCCACAACCCATGTGTATTCAAGGTATGATGTGGGTTCTTGACCTATTTTTACACAAGGATATGTTGAAACAATCTCTTGCGCATGTTGAAGGTTACCTTGAGGATTCATGGTTTTCATGTTATCAATTTACTGAGCGGTCATCTTCTTCTCCCTAGAGTTTTAAAGATCAGTTCGGGTGAAGCGAGATCAAACACACACACACAAAAAAAATATGCCCAATGTAACGCACCCAAAAAACAAAAATGTAAAATTGTGATATCCTGTTGTGAAATATGGACGCGTCTATTTTTTTTAGAAATGACACCCATAGCCCGACAGCATCGACCAAGGAACTGAGGTGGATCGACCCCCAATGGCCTTGGTGGGGCAAGGCCATTGGGCACATAGACCCCCTTTTGTTCACCCCGTTCCAAAACAACAAAAAAACGAGCTACCAAAATCTGGCATCAACTTAGGATAACTTGGGTGCAATCAGTGCAATACATATATGTTTTTAGTATGCTTCCGGTTATATAACTAATCTCGTTCAACCAGAAGCTTTTTTTCTATATGATGATAATATGTTCTTAGCGTTTGGATGAAACTAATTGCAACCAATCACCCGGTGTTGATGATTGTTAGGTCTTTTTAACAGGTTAAACATTCATTTCTGCGGCTCAACTGCTTTGAGCCATATGAAAATCAGACTCGAACTAAAATAATCGAACTAAATGGTTGATTTTCCAGCACGCCATGTTTGATTACCGGAGGGTAAAAATGTAAATAATATCCCAACCAACCATTCCAACATCACAACATGTCCCATTCTCAGCCATGGTCCAATGGTATATTGGTTCTGCTATCTCCATCCAACCGCTACCCACTTAGATACTCTGCCATGAACAATACAAATAAGGTGAGAATTAGTATACATCTTCAAGACTACCCTTCTCCAGTTGGTTCAGAATTGTTGCTATATATATATAATGTTCGTCATCTTCTATCCCCATGAACTATCCTACAATGATAGCCGGCTACAATGTCCAACTCATTTTGAAACGCTCCCATACGCACACATTTATATATATATATATATATGTGTGTATGTATGCACATGGGTTCATAAACCACCATAAACTCAGCATTTCAGTATGCTGGGTAAAGCATCCCCAGCAGCCCAAGGATGCCCAAGGTGCCATGGCGTAGTACTCGAAGTAGTT
>Ga0126342_10010406_pt1 | contig 16636 bp, 8 predicted proteins | sample Cyp1metagenome_FD_92528 | JGI IMG/M metagenome (GOLD analysis project Ga0126342, IMG submission 92528) | Coral microbial communities from Lord Howe Island, Old Settlement Bay, Australia - Cyphastrea 1 metagenome | ecosystem: Host-associated > Invertebrates > Cnidaria > Coral ... | reverse complement strand
TTGGTGGCTCATCCCACGAATCGTAAGTGGGTTATAACCCCAGTTATAAATGGGATAAGTAGGGTTAATCCACTTATAACTGGGGTTATAACCCACTTACTAAGTGGGATGAGCCACCAAGTATATATATATTAATGTGGATATGGTGGTGGATCTAAATTTCTTTATCTGCAAAAGGCCATTCTTCGCGAAAAAAAATCCTTCCGCGAATCTTTCGTGAAGCCCATGTTTATCTTTCGCTGGGGTCTCATTCGCTAAATCTTTCGCTAAATCTTTCGCCCCCCCCAATAATACTTATATCAGTACTCAGTACATTGTTCTCAGTACATTGTTGATGTATGTTGATTTGTTGATCCCCGGTTCAAACCTCAACTGTTGAGCAATCCCAAAACCGGCACCAGCTTGGATTCGGGAACGCCAAGGAGATTGTTCTGTGGTGTACCTGCTGTACCCCCCAATCAATCTCAAGAACTAGTTGTAGAAGCTACCCCGAACTTGATAGTTCATCATCTTCCCCATTGAAATAGCCATTGAAAGCTTTTAATATCATGGTATACTCCAATAATCAGGTTACAGTCACTGTGAGATCACCGGCATCTTCAGTCAAGGGACTCAGGGTCACAACAAAGGCTGCAAAGACCAGGGTCTAAGCCTGGAGCGGGTTGAGCCCCAGAAATCCTGAAGAGCAGTTTGACCATCTTAGATACCCTGCCAAAAAAAGGATTCTTAGCGGGTTAGTACAAGGTGGTGCCCCATAGTTAGCTAAGCTGGTTTATAACTCCAATAACTACGGGTTATGGTAGATATATCTATACTTACTATATGGTTATAAATTATAGTTATAAACCAACTTATAACTGTGGGGGCACCACAGTTAGATGTTATTAGTTTAGAAAGCGTCAAACTACCTCAAGGTTCATCGCGATCAGTCCCATTGAACACTCCTTGACGGTATGGCTTAGGCCACGGTGGTGCTGGGTTGACATTGAGGCTGTGACGGACCCCATAACGTGACGGTGGGCCCAGATCGAAATCACACACACAAACAAATATGTAATTGAAAAGATCCTCTTTCTTTTTACTGCAAAGTTGACCATTTTGTATATCACACACATATATATATATGAATGTATCTATCATTTGCATGTAGACATGTAAATTCTGCTATAGCTGAAACCTGCAACAAAAATAGGTTGCTTCTTGGTGGCTATAAACCTGCAAACACCCATTTGCAACTGGCAAATGTTCATGCATTTTTCCCTTGTTTGTTGAATCATGTTGAATCATGTTAAAAACCCTTTGTCGATGCGCGTGGAACATCAATGAGGTCATTTCTTTCTGGATGAACATCAAAACAATCACAACTTGAATCAGAAGAATCTCTACCACCAAACGGAGGTACGGAGTCTTTCCATCATAATATGGGGATTTCCGAAAATGGTACCGACGGTACCCCCAGTTCTCATCCATTTAGTTCGATGGATTTTCCATGAAATTTTTACCATCCAGCGATAAAGGGGGTAGCTCCATTTATGGAAACCTCCATATCTGGTTGGTGGTTGACCTACCCATCTTGAAAAATGATGGAGTGAAAGTCAATGGGAAGGATGACATCCCATATATGAAATGGAACATCAAAAAATGTTTGAAAGCACCAACCAGATAAGTTGGTTTATAAACCACATTAAACCACATTAAGTATAGATATATCTACCATAAACCATAGTTTTATTAGAGTTTATGGAAACCTCCCACCATGGATCCATAAGTCCAGACCTTCGGTCTCGGTCTCCCGGGTTCCACCCGCCTGGCGCTTGATCCGAACGATCGATCACATGCAACACCTGGCAGCGTTTCTGACGGTGAGCCGATCAAGTGAAACAGGTGCTGGAGTGAAATGATGGTTAACACACTTACTGGCGCGTTTTACGTAGGGGTGCTGGATGGGTTGGGAATGGGGTTGCTGGCATGATGACATTACTAGTGATGGATTGGATCATTCCCGAAAATTCCCTGCGTTTAGCACCAGTAAGCTTAAGGGGAACTATAGCAGAATGATATACATACTGAGGGCCGGAGATACATCTATATATATATATATATGCACACCACGATGTGAAACAAATATGAACGTGAAACGACCTGTACACACGCATCAAACCTCTATATCTTCTATGCTTAACAACATGATCAAAAAATGGGCTTTCGGAAAGCTTGAAGATGGAAAGCTGATGTTCACAAAATGATGAGGCCTCAGACTCCATGAATCTTCCGCCCAGAAATTTTTCGTAACATGTGATGAATGAGGCAAGCCACAGCCCCTTCTAAGAATGCCCTTGAAGTTGAGGCTAGCCACAAAAAAATCATGGAAAAAAAAACGCCCGTGCTTCATTTTGTCAGAATGCAAACACCTTATATGCATCCCAGTTACAAGATTTCTCTCTGCTCAGTATTTAGATCTCAAAACAGGTGAGTCACAACGGAGCACAGCGACTCACCGGTTTCCAAAAACATGGTCTAACCACTCACTTTTTCGTTGTGATGACCTGGGTAGTGTGGAAAACCCGATAACAAAGCAACCTCAATTTGCGTTTATGGCAACGGTATACCATGGTATACCCCTATTTGGGATGATTTAAAATGAGATAGCTTCATGAACATCTCCCCGCTTGCAAAGCCGTGAAATTGATCAATTTGGAATCGTAAGCCAGTTGTACCTCTGGTTCTAATTTGTAGAACATGAATATGTGCCCGCTTTGAACTAATAGAACTCACTAATTAACTTCCTCACTACCCGTATATTTTGATTAATGCCCTGTCACCTGATTTCTCCTCTTAAAAACATCACTTGTGGTACTTGGTCAACCGTTAAATCACCCGAGTACCCACAGTACCCAATCGTCACATGGCTAAGTCTGCATACTTTCCACATTTTTTCCAAAGCTGGTCAGTATTCATATCAACTTGTGACAAAAGATTAAAGTATTCAACTACAAGGTGGTGCCCCATAGTTAGCTAAGTTGGTTTATAACTCCCATTTCACTATGGTTTATGGCAGATATAACTATAGTATTCATGGGGTTTATAAACCAACGTTCACATCACTGGGGGGCACCATCCTGTACAATGGATGCCTAATTGACTTAAGAACCCGATATCCAACCGTTCCACGGCGTTCCACTGCGTTCCACTGCGTTCCACTGTACCGAGTCGTAGCTGCCTTCATGGTCTTGAGATCGAAAATGTGAACTTTCTGCCTGCAGAACAGCGCGTTTTTGCAGCTCTCAACAGCTGGCCAGGAAAGATAGGAAATGTGTGTGTGGGTTAGAAATGTGTACCCGGAAAAAAAAATTGTTTCAAAATGGTTCATCAAATGACGAACAAAACTGCGGTTCCCGGCGGGCCATGTCCAGTTGGAACATCCTCGAAGCATTTGGTGATTCGATCTTAGTTTCTCCATCGGCGCTGGAAACGCGCCTTCTCACACCTTCATTGACATCGTTTCAAGGGGAGATGTCTTTGCATCAAGCAATCCAGGGATATCCAAGGTAGCACATAGTGGTGCCTCATGGATAGCGTTCAGTTGGTTTATATCTTCAATAGCTAGGACTTCTTAAGTAGATATATATAAGATGTATAACTATATATATATATATTTAAGTAGATATTTGTACACATTTAAAAACATTGATAAACGTTCAATATCTAGATAGATGGGGTTATAAAGATTTATAAACCAACGTTCACATCACATTTTGGGGTACCAACTAACATCGCATGTTTCCCAAGCGAAAAACTACATCTTGGTGGATTGGAATCATCCCAGGTTTTTGTTGTGTGATTTTTGTTCGACAAGGTGTCCCCAAATCGTTAGCTAACTTGTGATTTATAAGTGTGTTAACTATGGTTATGGTGGATATTAATGGTGCTTAAGATCGAATTTCTTGAAGATCCGGAAACGGCAACAAAAATCTTCGCTCTTGGTCTTCGCTAGGTGGTACTTCTTTACAAGGACCTTTAGATCAATCACATCACCAATAATATCTGTAGTCACTGGGTTTGACAAACCAAATTTAACCATACTTCACCTAGTTATCCCATGTTATCCCTACCATAACCATAACCATGGGTGCTGAAAAACCAACGAACACATTTCACTGACACCACCTGGTAGGGATAAAACAGCAAGGCGAAGAAATTAGGCGTTTGAACCACGAAATATTGGGCAGTTCCTAGATTGTTGTCAGACAAATTCAGTGGCTGTATAGCCATTTATATGCCTATAAAACAATATATAATATAATATAATACAATATAATATAATATAATGTAATGTAATATAATATTAATTTAATATATATATATATAATATTAATAAAATAAAATAAAATATAACATAATGTAATATAATACAATATAATATAATATAATAAAATATAATATAATATAATATAATGTAATATAATATATTATATATATATATATCTATCTATCTATCATTTTGAATGCTTAAATCCCTGATATGTTTGTCGGCATTTTCTTCCCAACCACCCACCAAACCAAAAATATATGCTATAAATATCCCACTCAAACCCTAGGGCGGCCCTATCCCAGCAAATATCCCCTCCCCACGTATTGTGGATGGGAAATCACCAGTTGATAGGTGCTAAACATCCCTATTATTGTTTTTTTTTAAATAGGGTTTCAATCATCCTTTTGGTGCAGGAGTTCGCGGGTTCACCCATCAAAACCACCCTGCCTCAACAGAACAACAGCTCGGCGGTGGTTCCTCGGAATGAAGCGTAACATGGGAACAGCCAAACCATGGTAAAAAGTACTTTATCTAATTACTGGTAAAAACTAAATTTATGTAATGGTAAAACTTTATGGTCATGGCCTAAAACACCATGACTATGTAGCAAGCGGCGGTTGTTCTGGCATGTCATGGCTTAAAACACCATGGGTACAAACGAAGGATCTATATAGGTCTAAACTCATCACCTCGAAACGCTGATGACACTGAAGCTCTTCCGGCCACATCCTTTTTTGTTTTTCCGGCGTTTTTTCGACACTGGGCATTCGCACATCTTCACACTTGAAATCTCACTTGGAAACTGCAAAGAGCCTCAGCCAGCTCCAGATCGGCCCTTCAGTGTTGAAACATGGCCTAGGAAATCTTCGATCAAAACTGAAGTTTCATAGCTGGGAAAATCATCTGTGAATATTAAACTATTAAATATTGAATAGTGATGAATAGTGGATATGATTAAGCCCTCTATAAATTAGTATACAGTAAATAATCCGTAATGGTAGTTCATAGCTGGAAAAATCATCAAACTAGAAGACCATAAACAGGAAACCATTTCATCACGGTTTTCCCCGCCCCCTGCACACAATTCCCCAAAAAGTATTTGACCAGATGGTTGATTTCCTATACTAAAACATACTAACATCTATAAAACTACCTACCATCTGATTATGACATTCACAGTTCGCCATGGAAAGATCCACCATGCTATAGGTAAACCATCTATTTCGATTAGGGCCATGGCTTCCATGGCTAGCCCTGTTCGTCATTAAACCAGGCCGGGTTTGTTTCTCAGTCGAGACACAGATTCCTGCACGAGCTTTGGTGTTCCACCTTGGAGCGATGGCGCCACACATGTAGCCAACATCTGTGATAGTGGTTGGTGGTTATAGTTGTTTTATCCAAAAAAAATCAACCATACCTATAACCAGATACCATAACTATAACCAACCACACTATAACCCACACATAGCTAAATCCAAAAAAAATGTTGTTGGTTATAGTTAAGGCATTTATGGTATCTGGTTGGTGGTTGACCTACCCTCTGAAAAATGTGAGTTCGTCACTGGGAAGGATGACATCCCATATATGAAATGGAAAATAAAACATGTTCCAAACCACCAACCAGGTATGTTATGGTTCTTTTCCATTTATACAAACCAAAGAATTCATCTACCCAAGATTGCGCATGTGAACCTGGCAGTTGTTCTTTGATTTTGGCCACTGGATCAGTAGCTTCAAATGAAATCACTCGGAAGGCATTTCTTTTGTGAAAGGCAGCTAAGTCTCCAAGGTTACCATGCTGATGATCTGCAAATTGTCCACCCCAAAACATGTGAATTCACGGCGATCATCCTTCCAATTTGGCTGGATACTGAACTGTTAAACAGACCCGCTGCTAATTCAACATGGAAATAGAAAACAGATGTTTACATGGCCATGTTTAGTAAATCATGGATAATCATGGTAAATTGTATAGAAATGGTTCATGCTAATTTCCCATAATCTTCGCAAACTCTTGGATACTCAAAGGCGTGCAATGCTGCCATGGCACATGGTGAGTTGACGCCTCAAGTTATCGCCCACCAATGCCACCAGCGAAGTGCGAAAGAGCATCTGAGGCAAAAACGGCTAAAACGAAAACGGCGGATGCCAGCCGCATGAGGCGATATCATTTTCAGGATTCAGCATCCAATGGAGATATCAAAAACGGTCAGATAATTTCTGGGCAAATTATAATATGGTGCGTATGTATATATATATATATATATATGGGCAAATTGTAATAATTCACTAACCTGAATCTTGCGGCCATTTGGGGATGATTTCCCTTATTAACGATCATTCAAGGGCTCGGGAGAACAGTGAGGTCGTTATAATTTACCCAGAGATAATGTATACGAGATTATGGAATATCATGGAATATCTCAATTCTCTTAGATTCTGATTCTGACTATCGGATGCCCAGAAATGGAATAGTAAACATACTGAGAAACAATACCCTCTGGTTATTTGTTACAGTTCGCCATGGTTTTTCGATGGCCCTAATCGAAATAGATGGTTTACCGTTCTTAATAGCATGGTGGATCTTTCCATGGCGAACTGTGAATGTCATAACCAGAGGGTATATCTATTTACGGTTGAACAGAATGGGGTTCAGTTCTCCCTGTCACAACCATAAATGGGACAATGTAATGGTAAAATATGGTGAAATATGGTGAAATATGGTAAAATATGGTGAAATATGGTAAAATATTGTGAAATATGGTAAAATATGGTGAAATATGGTAAAATATGGTGAAATATGGTAAAATATGGTGAAATATGGTAAAATATTGTGAAATATGGTAAAATATGGTGAAATATGGTGAAATATGGTAAAATATGGTGAAATATGGTAAAATATGGTGAAATATGGTAAATTATTGTGAAATATGGTGAAATATGGTAAAATATGGTAAAATATGGTAAAATATGGTGAAATATGGTAAAATATGAACTAAAGGGATAGAATTATAATGGGATGAATAACAATAATACTACTAATAATAACAATAATAATAACAATAATAATAATTTACTAATAATAGTAATAATAGTAACAATTCACCAACATCAAAACTTCGGAGTTTTGGGCAGGGATAGTTACTTCTAGATTCGCCACCATTCCAGTTACTTCGGGACATCGGGCTTGAAACCATTCACTATCCAGCTAAAATAGGTATAAAAATACACCAGTATATTTGACAACACATGTGCCATGGTTGCCATATGTTGCCATGCTCAGGTTACATGGTAATTCATGGTAATTAGTTATGGTAAATATATTGTGGTTATAGTTATCCATCATTATACTAATATGGTAATATTACGTACTATGGGTTTACATCATTCATAGGTTATACTAATGATGTATTATTAGTTAATGTTATCTAATAGTTACATGTGGTTATCCATCTCAGAATTGGAATCCTTACAGCGGGCTTTTTGTTGCTCCACAATAATGGCTTGATGACCATCCAGGAATCTGGGTGTACAATCAGTTACCCTCTGGTAATTTGTTCCAGTTTGCGAACTTGAACATGGCCATAGAAATAGTTGATTTACCCATTCATAGCATGGTGATTTTCTATAGTTGTTGTTAGTTTACCAGGTATAACTCAACTTTTGACCATGGCACATGTCAGCAGTGTCCATCTGGCAAGATTCCAAACGTTCCCAACACTTCTGGACTAAATATTCGAAGCATGACACGTTTCGAAACTCTTCAACCTTGCCAACATGGCTGATGTTGAAACCACTTCGACCCACTTAAAATCACATGCACAAAATCTAGCTTCGAAGGCCCACCAAATGTGCCGGCAGAGTTTGCCCTATGACCCACCTCGACCAGTTTGACCACGCCGCAGTCCTCCGGAAGGTACACCCGATGTCTGTGTACCAAAAACCTGGTACCTTCTGGTAAACTAACAGTTTGCTATTGAAAATGGCACATAGAAATAGTGGATTTACCCATAGCATCCCATAGTATGGTGATTTTCCACAGTGTTTTCTATCTTTACCAGACGGTACCCTCTGTGAGAAAACATCATTCAGATATGGATGATACAGTGGTACAGATCAAAAGATCCATCGAGCCCATCATCAATCCCATGATGATTGATGATACCCCTGAGTAACTGGAGTTATGCCCAAAACATCAACCATTAAATTAAGCAACATTGAAGTGTGATCATAAACGAGAAAACTTGTTTGTTTTTGAAATCTTCGAAGAGTTTTTTTTGCTGTCCATAGTTTTCTTTACTTATTTCTTTCTAATTACCAATAAACATTTATTATGTTTTAATATGCTTCAATATCTTTTAACAACTATGTGTGCTTTTTTAAGCAAATGACGGGGATAGTGGTTCTTACCAGCAGAACCCAGGCATGAGACACTGAATTAGCCAAAAAGGGCCTACAACTCCAGCGTTGATCATTGAGCTGTCTTTCACAGCATCCATGGATCCACGTTTCTGCAATGCTTCCCTCGTCCTCTTTTTGTGGTAGCCTATGGTAATTTCTTACACTTTGCGACATTGTTAAAATGGTCATAGAAATAGTTGATTCACCCATGAATCGCATGGTGATTTTCCACCACTGTAAACGTTGACATGTCGAGGCCGTGGCTACCCTGGCTGCCCAGAAATGGCCCCAGAAATGGCCCATCCATTATCGGATGTACCATAAAACTATGACACTATCGCATGAAAGAAAAACATGAAAAAAACAAAATGATTTTGCCATACTGGGATCTGAGAATACTGGAATGATGAATTATGTGCATATATAAGTACTACTACTACTACTACTACTAATAATAATACCATCTGGTTATGACTAACATAGCGAACTGGAAAATCCCCTAAGTAAATGGAGGTTTCTAGCTGGGAAAATCATCTTTTCTATGAGCCATCTATACCATGGCTATGTTAAATAACCAGAGGGTAAATGCTCATATTACTGGGATCTGAGAATTCTGGAATGATTCAGTGTGCATATATAGGTACTACTAAATGCTCATAAATGGCATTGTTTTTGAATGATGCACTCATGAATTCCCAAAGGATCTGCCTCACGATGAAGGAGGGCAGTGGACTCTGTGCTGAAGATGTCGAAACCTGACCATTGAAGTTGCTGGAAACGCCACTTAGGTCCCACGCTTGACATTACACTGAGAAAGTCTGCTCTTTTCAGATTGGAACCAGGTATTAATAAGATTGAATGGTTTATATTGCCATTAATCTCTTTTAATGAACACAATAATGTATCCTCTTTTCATGTAATTACACCTTGAATTGCATAGATGGCATAGATCATACAATCTTAGTCATTAAAACCTGATGTACCTTACTCAGGTTTCATTGGATTCTAATCTATCCTACAAAAACCATCGCTACCTTACAATCCCAGCCTTTACCTCGACATCGCACGCTGCGGATGGACCAACTTGAGATTTTCGACCCATGGCCGTCTTGGGCTAGTTTTGATACCACTATTTATGTGTCATCATGTGTCATGGTAATAACAGTCTGTATACATCATTTTTATCAGCAACCAATAATAATAGACATTATTTGTGATGGTAACTGTTAATTATTACTTGTTGTTACAAATCATCCTAAATCTCTATGCTGGTTGCATATCTGATGCCATTGGCAATCTCCCCACGCCGAAAAAGGCGAACTCGCATTCTGGTTCACTCCTGGTAGAGCCGATGTCCCCCAAGTTGTTCATTTCTCAAGTGACATCAATGTTTTCGTTTCTTCGTTAAAACAGTATATAATTATAGTTTCCATATATCGTGTCCCATTTATTTTTCCATAACATATGTTTTTTTCATGTGTCATATTTTTCCGCATATTTTTCCATTCGTTTTCCATGTTGTTTTCCATGTGTTTTCCGTTTTCACCCAGAGTTTCCCAGGAAGATCTTTCCATCACCTCGTGGTCGCCCAACTGCCAGGCATGAGGCGTCCTGGTTCACCGGTTAACCGCTAAGCAATGGATCACATCTGGCGGAAAACTATGGTTTTATCGGTTTGAACAATAAGTGGAAACTATGTTTTAATCATGAAAACGGTGGAAAACTTATTAATGAACAATGGTTTTCCACTTATTTATGGTTTCCGAAAATTTTAATAAGTGGAAAATCCGCCATGCATGGCGGTTTGATTGGAAAAATCATCCATGGGTGATTTGTCCAATGCCATGTTTGAAAAAAAAACCTGAGGGTAACTATGGTTTTCACAAGTTTATGTTAAGCATCCATGTGTTTTTCATTTTTTCTTTGTGCTCTTTGTTTGTGGATCAACTCAATGATCAAACCACCTAACTTTCCAGTGGATGGATAATTGGAGATATAGTTGGTAGAATCGTAGGGAATGGATGGGTTGCTGGGGGAATGGGATGATTATTACTAGTGATGGATTGGATCATTCCCGAAAATTACCTGCGTAAAACGCACCAGTAAACACTTAGATAAGTGGTAAATCATCTCCAATCAAATCTCCAACCCTTTATCCCTTCATATCCCTTCTGTTCTACTTCTGTGGACTATGGAAATCTTAGCCCCAAAAAATCCCAGTCGCCACTGCAGTTCGGCGCCTGATTAAAAGAGAGGCATAGAATCTCCTCTGGAGATTTCCTCGAATCCTCCGCCATCGGAAACCGCCCAAATCCTGGCGCTGGTGAAAACTCCACGGCATGTATACATATATATATAGCACATGAATATACAAGTATTCATTTGTATTTATTTGCATTTATTTTTATTTACGTTCTCAAAAATTTGGTCTTTCAAGCATGACCAACCATAGTCAGCTAACCACTGCTAAAGTGGATTGGCGATCAAATTGCTTAATACATAGGTTCCTCAGCAACGTGCGTATCATTGTCCCGCTACGATCAACCCGGGTTGTAGGCTGCTATTGAGTATTGGGGGGTTGGGATTATCAACAATTCACCAAATTTGGATCCTGTGCCTACACTAACCCCGAACAACAGAGAAAATATCATCTATACCATCCTGGTCCATCCTGGAAACACTTTCTTTTTTGGGGGGGTTGCTATACTCTGATGCGGATTACAACCAATGACTAATGAGACTGTCTGTGCCTCATGTGCAGCGCCCCAAACACCTTCTGTTATTCCGAAACCTACTGGATGAATAAAAAGGGTCCTTCAAACCACTTGCATAACATTGCAAGTTCCATTTTTCAACAAAATGTTTCCCGTTCACGGCAACGCCTCCCGGTGGCTGGGCGGTGTGACCTCGCAACGCCGAAAGTCAGGCTTAACAGGCTTAACATGACTTAACGAATAAACCGGTTTATAATCGTATGAAGGTATGAAAATCAATAGCTTAACTAAGTTGACTTATATACCAGTAGTACCGCACAAGGCGGTGGCGGAAGTTTCAAAGATAGCACGCTATAGGAGAGGTGAGTTGTTGTGATGCATGAATGGCAGAGTGAACCCAGTGATGGACCGAAAGGTGGTTGGAGTTGTGTTTTTTGGGGTGGCTGCTATGGTTGCAGTGGTCACCTCACCCACAACTGCTGGATGTAGTGTGGTGTAGCGCAGCTGTAGTTGTAGTTGTAGTGTAATGGAGTTGTAGTTGTAGTGTGGTCTCATTAGTATGGCGCAGTTGCAGTTGTAGTTGTGGTGTGGTGCAATGGGTGTAGTGCAATGTAATGTATTGTAGTGTAGTGTAGTGTAGTGTGCTGTAGTGTTGCGTGCTGTAGTGTAGCCTAGTCTAGTCTAGTGTAGTGTAGTGTGGTGTCATGTGGTGTGGTGTGGTGTAGTGTGGTGTAGCGCAGTGTAGTGTAGTGTAGTGGAGTGTAGTGTAATGTAGTGTAGTTGTAGTTGTCGCTGTAGTTGTAGTTGTAGTTAGTGTAGTGTAGTGCAGTGCAGTGTAGTATGCTGTAATTAATGTAATGTAATTAGCGTAGTGTAATGTAAGTAGTGTAGTGTAGCGTAATGTAGGTGTAGTTGCAGTTGTAGTTGTAGTGTAATGTTGTAGTTGTAGGTGTAGTGTAGTTGAGTGTAGCGTAGTGAAGTGGAATGGAGTGTAGCGTAGTCTAGTTGTAGTTGCAGTTTTAGTTGTAGCTGTGGTTCGTGGAGTGGAGTGGAGTGTAGTGTAATGTAGTTGCAGTTGCAGTTTTAGTTGTAGTGCAGTGGAGCGTAGTGGTGGTTGTAGTTGAAACTGCTACAAAACCTTCACGTTTTGTTCACTTTTGACAAGGTGCACAATCCCTTGCGCCTGCCGCACGAAACGATATGCGAACGTCCAAAAGCTCCGTACCCGTCAGTTTTTTGCACTTTTGACTTCGACATGTGCTTCGCGCCGCAACGGCATGCACTTTTTAGACATCTCCACTTCCAAAAGCGTTCCAAACATGAGGCGTTTTGCGCATTCTGACTTGGAAATGTGCTTCGCGCCACCACGGCGTGCACTGTTTCGACATCTCAACTTCCAAAGGTGCTCCGAACCTGGTGTGCTTTGCACATTTTGACTTCGAAATGTGCTTCGCACCACCATGGCGTGCAAGTTTTCATCTCTCTTCTGGCCAGATGGCTCCACACCCGCCGTTTTAGCGAGCCTACTTTTAGATCCTCCGGAGCCACAAATCATTGGAAAAACACACAATTTTTCGTGACTTTGCTACCTTTTCGCGCACCTGCATCTTCTTTCTTCTCACTCTTTCTCTTCTCTGATCTTCTCTCTGGTGCCCTTCTCTTCTCTGACTCTTCCCACCTCTGCTTTTCCATCTGTCCATATTGTCGGAAGTTTGACTTCTAAACTTCCTTCGATAATGTTTGACTTACAAATTGATGATTTATATTGATTTATACAGTATCATAGCTAAGTTGGTGAGCATAACTAGCTTATGGGTGGTATATCTATAGTTAAGCGCGTTAAAAACCAACAAACACACCTGGGGGACACCACCGTGTGGATTGGTGTAAACTTCTGTTAAAATTATTTTAAAGCTACAGTACAATAAAGGTACTTGAGGTCTAATTGGAGCATACTTGGATATCATTGGAGTTGGAGTTTAATCATGGGAACATGTTGAAAGCAAAAATAATGGATAATAATGGATGTAATTGGGTTACACTTGGATATATTTTGGGTATACTGGGGTATAATATGCTATATGCTATAATGGGGTATAATTGGACATCGGCGGACATCATTGGATGGGTCAACCATGAATAATCATTACTTGGTTGGGAACAATCGCAGGAACACAGGTCTTGTTTGTTTTTCTCGAGGGCAAAAGGGGGCACCCACTGACATAGCTGGGTCCATGTTCCAGGTGAAAACCAGGATTAAAACGTTAACGTTCTTTTCATTTGAGGTAATCTGTAGAGAATTCAGATTTTCCCAAACATGGTTTCAAATATGGGATCATTCCATCTATGAGGGGGCATTCGATTCAGTAAAGATATGCTTCATATACCATTGGAATTACTGCAATCTCACCGCTTTGTTTGTCACAACGTGTTTTGTTGGATATACATATAGATTTTTTAATCACCATTATATAAAATTGTGTAAATATACCCTCTGATAATTCAACGTAACAGTGGAAAATTGTCCATTTCGAGATTATTTTCCTGTCAAACATGGCCGTTTTAATCCATTTTCCATGTCCCTAGACCCTCCAAGATCCATAAGCCATGGTGTTTACCATTTTCGTACGTTTAGCATTTTTTGGTAAACACCATTTTTATCGTTTTTTTGGAGATTACCAGAGGGCTTGGTCACACGAACGGTCCGCACGGTCAGGTCGTCACCGCGGTCTGAGTCAAAGGCCACGAGGGCCGTGTTCAGTGCCTTCCCAGCCGGATACAGAGCCAGAAGCAACGGCGGCGCACCGACTGATTCCCGGCCGGGAAGACTTTTCGAATGGGAATCTGGTGATCATGTTCGATGGCATTCGATGGATTCCCAAAAATCATTGTTGATGTTAACGATATGCTATTGCAACAGGTTCAATGGAACCGGATCTTAGACTGGAACCAACTATGGTTCTATCCTGGTCCAAAGAATGACTGTAATGATCCTCAATGACTTCTGGGAATCCATGAACTGCCGGATGGTTCCCACACTGCGTCCATGGGGACACGAACCCCCCCCCCATGTCCTTGTTGTCGAAAGGTTCGGAGTCCGTCTGAAAATAGGACGCCCATGGACACCCCAGTCTGTTCATGATTTTGTTCAAGCCTCATTTTTCCCAATAGGAATCCCCAATCTCCAAAACTCTGCAAAGACATCTACCAAGGCTATCATTTACATTGCTTCGGATCACTAAGAACCTCAGGTGCCTAGTCAAAAGGAAATGCTTCTGGTACTAGGGACCCGCTGTTTTCAGCGCCTCTTTAGGATGCAACACGTATTGCCAGTTGGTAATACCATCTGGTAATTTGTTACATAACTATTGAACATCACCATGCTTTTTTGATGGGTATATCAACTATTTCTATGGTGATCCAGCTGCTGACCCAGACCGGGGGGAACTCCTCAACTTGGTCAATTGGATCTCACCAATTCGTGTCTTGTCCTGGGCGGCAACTTGAACCCCATTAGGGATGGGGGAAACACATGGAACAATACTGGTTGGTGGTTGACCTACCCCTCTGAAAAATGTGAAAGTCAAATGGGAAGGATTATCACATGTATTATGGAACATAAAATTTCCAAACCACCAACCAGAATATAATATGCGTCAGAGTGGGAGTTGTTCAATTCCCATTAAAAAATATGGGCCTCCAGAATCACCCCATTCTTGCGGCTAAATATGAATATCCCCCATTATTTTCCGGTACAAGTACTTCCGATTGCTATATACATATATATAAATATATACATATAATGTATGATATTACTAGTAAAATACCTATTATTAAAACACACATTACCTATTAAAACAAGTAAATTGCATTAAAACAAGTAAATCGCAAACATAGACTTTAGATGACTTAAATATGGTGTTTATCATTGTTTATCCACCATTTCTTGATGAATTTACCTCAAAACCTATGGATCTTATCGAATTTGCAGGGTTTGTCTGAAAAAATTGGTGAATACATCCAAATCCAATGGATTAACATGAACACCTCATAGACTCATTCATTTTCCCAGTGGAACCCAATGGCTGGCTGGTGGTTGACCTACCCCTCTCAAAAATATGACGAATCGTCAGTTGGGATGATGACATTCCCAACTGTTTCGGGACAGTCATAAAATTCCATGCTTCCAAACCACCAACCAGATATATTAATCATTGATTATCATTATTAACCACTATTAACCATGTTTAAACACTATTAACCACCATTAACCACCATTAGTATATACCACCCAACAGATGGCTATTTATGGCGATCCCCGGTTCTTTGCCATTTCTCGTGTTGGATCTCCCGGTCGTCCCCAGTCCTCGACATCCTCGATGCGCGTGCCCAGGATGGAGATCTGCGGATGATACAACCATCTTTCAGCTGAAAAAGTGGGAAAACAAATGGAAACAAAACTGGATAACGGTAATGATATAATGATACCATGATATTACTAACAAAAACCCTGGTTGGTGGTATGCCTACCTACCCCTCTGAAAAATATGACGAATCGTCAGTTGGGATGATGACATTCCCAACTGAATGGAAAATCAAAAAAATCCATGGTTGCAAACCACCAACCAGAAACACGAGTCGGGAGATTTTGTTCTGACCTTCCGATGGCGGCCAAAATGCTTGACAAAATATGCATGAAGATGCCTTAGGTTTCTGTGACAAAATATGCAAAGCAAAGACAATGTTAAGACACCACCTTTGCCAGAGAAAGTGCATTGGAAGCACATGAACTGAACAGGATGTGCATGCCTTTTTTTTGGCAGTTTATGACCTGTCGGCCAAAATATCTATGGCCAAGCAGCGGCTGTTAGGATGTCATATGTCACATGGTCAGTTGTTGCTACTTCAGGTACTGTCAGTTGGAAACGTGGTGCAAGTCACCCATGGTTCATACAACTTGCTCATGCAGGCACAAAGCTCGTCATCAAAGAAAGGCTCTACTCCTAATGCACCGGTAGTCAACCATATGTGTCAAGGCCCAGTTTTGTTTAAGCGAAGCTGTACAGAAAACACTCCCACTTCATGTTGGACCCGTGCTAATTTCTGGCAGTTCGTGACCTGTTGGCCATGAAAGCAAGGACCAAGCAGGCTATTAGGTGCCATCATGTGCCATCTCATGCTCTGATTCACCCTCGGACTGAACGTTTGG
>Ga0126342_10010405_pt1 | contig 16637 bp, 12 predicted proteins | sample Cyp1metagenome_FD_92528 | JGI IMG/M metagenome (GOLD analysis project Ga0126342, IMG submission 92528) | Coral microbial communities from Lord Howe Island, Old Settlement Bay, Australia - Cyphastrea 1 metagenome | ecosystem: Host-associated > Invertebrates > Cnidaria > Coral ... | reverse complement strand
ATATTATTCATAGTTCATCACATATATATATATATATATATAAATGCAGCAGTTTCCTGCAAGCGATACCCCCCAAGTTTACCATATATCATTATTGTACAAACGTGTGGTAAGCGATGGGACTTTCCCAAATTTGTAGGTGTCCTTTCCGTGAACCTAGGGTTTTCACAATCGCTCATATAATATATATATATGTATGTATATAAGTCTGAAACAAATAAGACTCATAGAAATATGGTTTCTGCAGGTTTCTAAATCACAAAGCTAGGTTTTCAGTTGTGAGATTGGAGGCTTCTGCTCAAACCACCCGAGAATGGAGATACAATCAGGAAACAGGGGAGCATCTCCAAACATCTCCAAACGAAAAAGGGCTTGCCAAATTGAGGACTTTGTTTCCTTGGGGCAAACCATTCATTTTGCTTCGACATTCTTGCTTCGTGATTCTATTTTGTGTGATACTGCAAACATCTGTAGAATGTGCATATCATTATATACACATTATACACATTATATATATATATATATACAGTATATTATACAATCACATACACATATAGACAGCCATATCCCGTAGTGGCTGATTCCATCTCCTTCCCCAAAACCGTTCCCATGGCTGTCTGAGGTCTCCAAGCCTTAGCGGAGGGCCTGCCGAGCTCCGGTCATCTCGGCTCCAATTTTGGCCAGGCTTGGGCAGGCTGTGCTCAGGATCTGACCAGTTGCTGTTGAGAATGATTTTTCACGTGAGTTTTCTTCAAGCCACGAGGGTTGGTTGATGCTTATAGTCTTAGCCATAGGATCCATGGTGCTGGTATATATGCTAACATAAAGGGGGTTTTTGTTGATGGGATCCATGTTACCAAACAAATAACAGCACCATGGATCCGTCATGGGTTATATTAGTCATTGAATAATTGTTTAATCTATAGGGGTTTTAAGAATCAAACCATGGGGATAGTATAAGTGGATAGTATAAGCGATAAATGGTGGTTTTTTGATATTGAACCAGCCAAGAGATGGAGATATCATTGATGAATGATGGTTGGTGATTATAGATTTTACTACCCAACACAATGGGGATTAGAACAACTTCAGAATGGCATGAGACTTGTACATGGGAATCCATAATATCCATAGACGATGACGATGACTGATCATCTGATCAGAGAATTGACCCAAGAATTACTGGAAGAATGCGCCCTATGAGGACGATTCTACATAGGAATCCATCAGAGATTTGCGACGTTGTATCAGGTGGTTGTGAACAAGAAGGTTGAGAAAAGGCCGGGTTGCGCCATAGGCCACGAAGCAATTTGCTATGCAGTTGACCCAACACAGGGAAGTTGCTAGAATTTTGGTGCAGAAACACTGTTATCCACCAGAAATCACCGATTTTAAGCATGTCTTTCCTTGGGTTTCACCATTTCCTGGCCACAAAGTCACCATCTTCTGGTGGCTCATCACTGTAGACGGTAGACCCGGTAGACATATACACTCATGGGTTCAAACTTAGGGACGTCACGTTATAACATCTCAACATAGTGGAAGGCCACAAAGTACTGTAATGGTCACCAAAAAAAGTAAGGTCCCGACGATCATCCCGAAAGAGTTTGGGGCATAGCACACGTGCTGGCCGTAGATTTTGCGTGAAACTTCGGGCACAGGGCATATTATAGCATCATATAGCATAGCATCTATAATTTATCCATAACTCCATAACTATAGAATAATCAATATCGAATCAGACTCAGACTATGAATGTATTTATTTATATGTATATTATATTTAATTTATAATGTGTTTCCCTGGATCGCTCCAGAAGTCGGTGGTATCATCGTATCATCCGCTGGTCCTCGGCAGGGAGATGAAGAGGGAAAGGAAGGCCGAGGCCAATGCTCGGGTGGAAGATTCCATTGGTCAGGAGCGTCTGGCTATGCGTCCCAGTTGAGAAGTGGAACCACTGGGGAAAGCTTGGTGAAGTGCAGTTCAATACTTCAAGCTCTTGCCATAAATGGAATTAAATGGATAATGGGGATATGTACATCACATAAGCTGATCATCTATTTGTTTGGTTGACCCTGACTGTGGCTACCGCCCATGTGTATCTAGGAGAACGCCAGTTGGGGGACTTGTTAACCAGGGTTCCCAAAGGACAAAGGACTTGCTAATTCAGAGGCAGATCCTGGTGTGCCCTGAAACCCATCAGGTGCATCATCTCAATCATTACAAAAACACACCAAAACACCGTACCGACATAGACATAAGTTTAAGACTCTTTAGCTCCCCAAGCATGCTTATGGCTAATTTTTCTTATTGCCAGCATGTTTGTGTTTCATATAGAAGATGCATAAGTTTATGCATGTATTGTTTTAAAAACAAAGTCCCATTTATATTGTTGAAGCTCCCATGCTTGCTCGTTCCATTCCAGGAAATTCGGGGTGTAGCACTATGTTTGCGCTGATCAAATACCAACCTATGTGGCAAATCATCAGCTTTCTGGTGGTCTCAATTGCACGAATCCTGACATATCGTGACCTCAATATGTGCACAAAACGCTTCCTTCAGCAAGGAGCTTCTGCGACGGCGGCAGCAAGGACTCTACGCGTCAACCAGGCGCTTGTCTCAAGAATGAAGGTTTCATCTCCAAACCCACTGGAGTTTAGTGAGTAAGGAAGCACACAGGAATCTGACTCGCCACATTCCAAGAGTGGCCTTCTTTTTGCATCTTTTGCCATACCAGCAGGACTTGAGATTTCACGGTGAAAAAGGAGAACTGAATCCAGGAAAATGAGGAGAGAAAATCCAATCGTATTGAGTTTCAGTCTGATGTAAGCAAGAACATTTGGGGCCAGAGGGAAACGCGGTTCCCATAAATTGGTTGTGATTCGACAAAAACAATGGTTGAGATGTGTTGAGGCAACACATCCTGCGAATTGAACGATTCAACCTGACGAAAAGAAACAAATCCAGCAAATTATTGACTTTTGATCAACATTTTGAGACATCACAATAAACACTCAGTCATTTTCCATAGGAAAAAACACTTGAGAAGCAACTTGACATCTTGAGATTTTATTTAATTCATTATACACATTGGGATTCTGCCAGTCAGAGGTCCCAGCCACAGACATTGGAGATGGAGGACTGCCAAGTTCGGTGGTGAGACTGGCAAGGCTTGGGGATACAACACTTGGAATATCAACCACCATGGGCTTGTGAATCACTCACGAATTGTCGGAATGTATTGGCAACACCATGCTGGCCACGTTGCCGGGGATGATTGAGTGGGTCAGGGGCCCACTTCAAATTGGAGGTAAACAAACGAAAACATAGGTTGTCCAAGTGTTTCGATCCAGGTGTTACTCCGTACAGAATCGTTCACTGGAGAACTGCATTTCAGCCCCGAAGTGGGGGAATAGATCGTGTCCTGATACACTTTCAACATCTTTCAACTTTCAACTTTCTGACCACTTTTTTTTGAATAAAACAAAAAAAAACTGGTGCTTAGTAGGGAATGAGGGAATGATCCATAATCACTAGTAATCATGATCCCATTCCCCCATTCCCTACTAAGCACCAGTAAGAAATAATGCAACCAAAAAAAATGGGCCAAGTGCCCAGGGGCCCAGGGGCCCAGGGAACCTTCTGCGCATCAGGACCTGAGCGAGCCACGCCACTTGGCTTTTGCTGTAGAAATGTCCTATCTTCGATTCGAATCTAGAGACGATAATGATTCAATGTGGATGGGAAACGTTCTACTTCAATATAGAACCATCATAATACTATATAACATTATATAACATTATATAACTATAGATTATATACTGGTTGGTGGTTTGGAACATTAATTTCATTTTTCCATACATTGAGAATAATAATACCAACTGACGAACTCATATTTTTCAGAGGGGTAGGCTCAACCACCAACCAGACAATAATTAACCATTATTAACCATCATTAACCACCATTAACCACCATTAACCACTGGTTTGGTATGATCATTATATGTTTGTGTAGCTCCCACATGGATGGTAAGGCATTCACCATCCTTCCGCATCATTCCGTCTGGCGAGCCCAGTGACCGACCTGTACCCAGGGAGGATCACAACTTGAGCGGTGCCTTTGTGGGGGTCCCAATAAAAAAATAGGAGCCCTTCCATTTCGTTCTACTTAGGGAAAACTATATGTACATATGTATATGTATATATGTATATTATGTATGTAAACATATATATATATACAATATATTATCTACATATATACTTGTATGACTTATAGGTTCAGTCATCAGTCCGTACATACGAACATGCCATTCATTCCACCAGTTGCAAATGGTTCCTTTGACACTACCAGGTAAAGAGGTGCCGAGCAAGAGGAAAGTGAAGAGAAAACCTTTAGCCAAGCGAAAACATGTGGAAGTTGAATATGAAGAAGAGCTGCACATCAACAGGCAAGATGCTGGGCTTATGATTCCCATGACTTTCCCCATATGTTCCATTTCAGACAGACAGGAATCTCAAACGTTGAGCTGAGTTGCTTATCAAGGTTAAGAATCTCATGGATCTCATGTTTGTTTCTGTGGTAGATCCCAGTCTTCATATCTGGTTTTTGTTGAATGTACAGTCTCTTTATACACCAACCAGTGGATATGGGATGACATGGGATGACATGGGATGATATGCGTCGAGGCCTCTGGACACCTGGCGGATTTTGGCTGGTCGTTATCGATAAGATGCATTTATATTTGCCACAAAAGGTTGGACCTGTTGGTGATCTTGGGATTCCAAACTTTTTGCATATCTAAGAATCTAAGAGGTCCAATGTTCTGAAAAAAGTGGCTTTTAAATTTCTTGACCGCTTTCACATGACCTTTCCATGTCGATGATGCCCCAGGATCAACGGCCACACTCTGTGAATCTTCCGCTACATCTCTTGATCTCGGAGCTTGAACCTGGAGCATAGCGTGACTGACAAGCCGCGGTTTCCATGTTACGGCCATGGCCAAAGGATCGAGTCAAGAAACTTTGACCTCTGGGTGTTTGAAGCAGCAAATGAATTTTCTGTAAAAAGAAACGTGGGTGGTCTGGGGTTCTTGCAAGGGGCAAGAGCAACAAAACATGTGAAGCGAGTGAGAGTATAGAATTCACAACCATCACAATCACTGCAGCCCAGTTTGAGGTGTGTCTTCAATTGATGCCACTGCAAGGTATACATTATACATACGTGCTTTGGGGCTCAGATGCTCAGTGAAAACCATGGTGAAATTGTCAAGCAGAGCCCTTTGTACTTGCTCCTTTGTTTTGTCTCTTAAACACGTCACTCATTTATATCATGTGGACTGTTGACACCAGTTTCATATTGCAGTTGTTGATTTGCGTGTATCCGCGCCAGCGTATTAATTATTACTATCCCTCAGTATGGTTGGTTGATTCTCCAGTCTTATTCGGCTCTAGAAAAAAAACTGATTTTCCGGCTGGGTCTGTCTCCACTTTTTGGTTAAAGTGCTTGGGTGGATGCGGAGGAGTGTTTTTTTGCCCCATCTACATCTGGATTTGTTTTGCCCACCAGTCTGAAATCATTGTCCTTTAAATTCAGACTGGCTCTATTCCCGTGTGCTGTTGATGAACCTCCCAGTTTGGGTTGGTGATTTACAAGTTTTCATGTACAGTGTATGATTTTCATAGATTTTCATGACCCACAGCAGGAAGTACAGTGATGATGAGCATCTATTTCAATACACGCATTTCAAAAGGTATGGAGTGCCAACAATGATGGGACCTTACCAGATATACAGTAGAGTTGGGCAAGAATTGCTACCTGTGTAGTGAAATTGGAGAGCTGAATCGCAGCTACCCATTGACATTTTTTTCCATAACTCGGACGTTTGCAACCTGAACCTATATTATTGGTTGGTGGTTTGGAACATGTTTTATTTTTCCACATATTGGGAATGTCATCATCCCAACTGACGAACTCATATTTTTCAGAGGTGTAGGTATACCACCAACCAGTTACTATATTCCATAGTTTTGTGAAATTTACAGAGGCCACTTGGTGGCTCATCCCAGTGTATAAAATCACCCCAGTTATGACTGGAATTTGGCCATACTTAGGCCTAGTTATAAGCCACTTATGATTCCGGGGGTGAACCACCAAGCATATGTCATAGGTATAGTTATTCCCATTGTAATCCCATATTTAGTTAGCTAATTTAGCTATATCATGTCCCATATGATACCCAGTATATTTCCAATAGATCTACAATCACCCTGAAGTAGATAGGAATTTCATGGATTGCCAAAGCTTGCCCCATTTTAAAGAGGATTTTCTGAAATAACGGTCCATATTCCATCTACTCTAGGACCACTATGTCAATATCATTATCAGATAGCTATTCCCATCATAATCCCATATTTTGTTGGTTGTATCCCATACAATCACCATTAAATCACCATGAAAAAGTACAAGTGGGATATATCATCCCATATTTAGTTATAGATATACCATGTTATACCCAAAAAAACCCATAGAAATCCCATGATATGAAAATATTGCCCATTATTGCCGGCAAAATTCACCATCAAACCAATTGGACCCCATAAATCACGATAATCCAACTATAATCCATTATAATCCCGTATATAGTTCGTTATATCCACATAAATCACCATTAAGCCTCATAAATCAGCACAATCCCATGATATATCTATAGCAACAAATCCTATCAGCAGAACCCCCATGAAAATCATCATAAATCATCACTAAATTCCCGACCAGTAGATTCCAACCCATAAAATCCAATAAATGGGATCACCCGAATTTTTGTCCCATCAACCAATTTCATCCAATTCCCTGGTTGATGGTTTGGAACATTTTTTTTTATTGGGATTTTCATCATCCCAACTGACGAACTCACTCCATCATTTTTCAGAGGGGTAGGGCTCAACCACCAACCAGATTCCCCATCCAATTTTTTCCCTCAAAGTTTCCTGGCTCAGCCCGTCCATAATATTCCATAATCCCATCTATTCACCAACCAGATTCCATCAATCCCAGATGCTCCATGGTGCTGGAATATTTACCTACAAAACTGGACCATTTTTGGGGCTTTTATGTAGGTAAATATTCCAGCACCATGGAGCATCTGGGAATGATCAGCCTCAACCGCTGCCATTCCAGCCTCAAGCGCCATGGATGAAGCCGCTGCCGTCTTGAAGGCCTCGGACGACGAGGCCCGCCGCATCTGCCAGGAGATCCGCCGCATCGGCGGCGCGGATCGTGGCGCGGCACTGGGAATGGAGTGAAAACGTGGGAAAGACATGGCTGAAAAAGGTGGAAACATATGGAAACATATAATATGTAAAAATGGTGATGTCATGGGAATTAAACATGGATAAAACCATGTTGAAGCAGCAAAACTGCTGATTTAATGGGATTTAACCATATTAAACCAGCGCAGCAATAATGGAGATTTCATTGGGTGTGGAGCTGACATTATGATGGCTAAGTTGACTTATAACTTGGATAATTCTGTGGTTTATGGGGGATATACCGGATATGCCTTATAACTAATAATAATACATGAGAATTCTCCACAAAATCACATAAAGTTATTGATAGGATCATAAATAATCAACAATATAATATCAGAGAATTCTCCATTATAATCTCAATAACCAACATTAGTTGATGAGATTACAAATCAACTTATAACTGGGGGGCCTCACCTTTGACTCCGCGTAATAGTGCCAACTCCTGTTGCTCCCAACAATGCCACCCCCTGGACTTTTTTTGATTGCCTGATTGGGTTGCAATCTGCCTCACGTTTGACTTTTTGTGAATTATGAAGCAAGGTATGGAAAGATAGGGCACCCGGAAACTCACTAGGCTTCCTACTGAAATAGAATTAACATGAATTAAATAGAATAGTATGTGGTTTGGGGTCCGCCGCCCTTGTATCACACGTTTTTGACTTAGGAGTGACCTTCGGTGAACTGGTGAAAGATGAGATTGTGGAACAGACTTTCGAGGCCCTCATGGGCACGTTGACTCTGTGGCAGCAATGGAACAGCGCTGGTTAGTTCACCATAACAATGATATTGCATATCACACACATATACAATCTATATTACAATATTATTATCCATATTATTCTATACTATATATTGACCATGAACAATTTTTTTTGGGGTGAATTTCCAGAGATATCGGACCGTTGCTTCCCCAAATGTATCAAAATTTCAGACAGCAAATCATCCACCGCTGCATGTGAAGCTTGGGTCACTCCAGACTCCAGGGGCGCCAAGATTTGGATTTTGATCTTCGGGTCCTGGGAGCTGGTCATCATTTGCGTTCGTCTGGAAATTGGTTAATTATCCTCCAGAATTTGATGGTTTATCATCATGTTCCCATATTTTCATATATTTTCCTTATAACAATTGGCATGTTTCTTGACCAAATCTCAATCATTAGCAGCAGAGACAGACCTTGCCGCCCTCCAGGAAAGCGGCCCGGAAGAAGGGCTTCATCACCTTCGAAGGCGAACTTCTGCTGATGGGCAAACACGACGCCACCGTGATCTCTGTGACGCCCGAGGGCGCCAGTGCGGAACCGGAACCGCCGGCGCCGGCGCCGGCCACTGCCACTGGTGGCTATGCGGAGGCTCCGACAGAAGCTCCGGCCGTTCGAAAGGCGTCGAAGTCGTCCAATCGAAGTGATGATTCGTCGAAATTTCACGTGGATATGTCGTGTCTGGGCGGAATTTCGAACTCTTTATGATATTTGAATATGTTTGATGCTATACAAAGGAAATGAGAGATCCCAGAATCCAAGTTTCAGGTTCCAGTATATTTCAGAGTGTAAATTAAATCGAGGTGAGTGGATTTTCCACGTAAAGCCTTTTTTGCACAAGGGATAATCAGTGTCAGGATATTGTGATCAGACGTGTTTACTTTTTCGTCCCTGACTACCCCAACCAACCCTCGGGGTGAGACAACCAATTGACACAAATCCTCATGTTAAAATTCAATGTTAGAGTTAGTGAAGGGTAACTTCCCATCAATAACAATATTACAATATATTACAATATATTACAATATATTACAATATATTACAATATATTACAATATATTACAATATATTACAATATATTACAATATATTACAATATATTACAATATATTACAATATCAATATATTACAATAATGGAAATATCTTCAATAACTCAGCTGGGTTTCCCTATCACTCCCCTATCTTTCCAGACGCCTAGCCGGGGGCAGCTAAAGGTACATCAATCACCGCACCGGCGAGGTGGATCGACTGGAAGGCGCCGACGTTGCTGGTGGAACTCCGGTTCTAGCCATTTCCAGAAGCCTATCAGTCGTGTTGCATTGAATAGTCAGCATATGTCAGCATAATAAGATGTATTATACATAATATGTGTGTGTATAAATATATATATATATATTATATCTATCTATGTGTAGTAGATCATAATAAAACACATGTTCGTTGTCGTAAAATGCCCATCGAATCTATGTGGATGCCACGGTTGTGGCCCCATAAGCTCCTGGGATGTTGCCTTGTGCCCGAGAGGGTTGTAAACAAGGATCTTACAATAATAATGGTATTGTTACTAATATAGTAGTTGTAACTAATAACAATAATAATAATATAATCATAATAACAGTAATAGTTGTAAACAGGGATCTAGATGGATCTAGCTATTTAGTACTGATAATAACAATGTTGAATAAGTACTGATAAATATTTGAGAAGCTGTACTAGAGTTGTTATATGTAGTATTATTTATAGTATTAATAATTATCACCTAATTATCACCCAAATGTATGTTAATATGCTGTACATGGAGCATATGGCTACTGGTTGTTTTTTTTCAGTATGATAGATACTTAGAATAACAACGTTGTATTAAATAATTATTAGTACTGATAAATTATATAGTTGTACTAGAGTTCTCATATTACATATTTAGCATTTATGGTACTGATAATGATAATGAGAAGGATAATATAAACATTATAACATATTATAACAACATGTTCTGTTGCAGGCTGATGTCCCCACTTTTGGATGTCCGTAACTTCAACAAGTATCTGATGGTTGCTAGATGGGTCCAATCATTTAGGTTGAGCATATAGTTATATATGAATTTGATGAATCCTCGAAAAAGACCATCCGAATGCCAGTTTCACACCTGCCATCGGTCAGGCCGAAAATCGGTGCTGGCCGGCAAAGTGGACGGACCAGCAGTGGCTCTGGCGTGAAGTGAGTAATGCCCAGCTTGTGTCCGTGTTGATGGCGTAGGTATCAACCACGAACATTGGGCATGTCAATAAAACCACCTAGGGCCTAGGGGATATCAATGGAGAAAAGGGACCAGGATGGTGATTAGTAGCAGGGTTGTGCAAACTGCTTTAACGGAGCTATGTTTCTTGAAATTTGACACTTACCCAAATGTCTGTTGATACAAGAGTACTGCGTTGTATTTCAAAATAATTTCAGAATCAACCAGGAAACCTTCATTTTCCTGGAAGCTGTCAGAACACCAAATTTATACCAATTTATTATATATACTGCAGCACTTCAACTTGGCTTTTAGATCTTTCAAGAGTGGTTTTGTATGGTTTTGTCAACCTTTTTTGGCGGGATATAGCGGTTATAGAACATTGTTTTTGCCATACATGGAACATCAAGTACTAACCAGAGATATACTGTAAATATATAATACAATCTAAGACTATCTATCAATATCTAGAACAACAGACTATTGAATAGCCACAAGCATCTACAAGAGTCTAAATCTCCATATCATGATAATATGATATGTGTGTTCCATCCCTGACATTTTCCCATTTTCCGCTCGGCAGGTGGCACACTCGGCCTCCGTCAAACACGAGGATGGCAAGTGGAAGGTGGACACCTCCTACATCGGCCATCGCACTGGTGATACCGCCAACCTCACTCGAAGCTAGGGCGATACGATGGGATGGGGATGGATGGGATGGGGATGAACAAGTGAAGCAACCGTAGAAGTATTAAGTTTTAACTCCATGGAGTTTGAGAGATTGCATGGTGAAGGTTTTGATGCTTCATGGTGGAATACATACGTGTATACATATGATCTTCATCTCCAATCGATTTGTCCCATGGGTGATGCGAAAAGGAAAAGAGGACAAGACGGATGATGCTGAGTTCGTGGCTCGGCGAAAAGCGGAGCCGGCAGCTGTTGCTTGGGATTTCGGTGGCAGATCCGTGATGAAACCGACCCTCTGGTTATTTAACATAGCCATGGAAAATCCCCATTTTTAATAGGTAAACCATCTATAAATGGGCCATTTTCCATGGCTATGTTAAATAACAAGATGGTATAGTTATCCGCAAACAGAGGTTGTTGCTTTGGGGGTTGCAACATGTACCTCCATTTGGATCCATTTGGGACTTTGTTCGAAGGGGCCACAACTTTTTCTGGTCAAACAAGCATGACACTTGACACATTGCTTCCATCTTGGAGAGGCTGTCGTAGATAAGACACAATGCAGTGTGCAAAGGTTTGCAGCACTTTGCGACAGGTGGAAAGAAATTGAGGTGTCCAAAAATGGGGATATCCCCCAAATCAATCCAAATCATCCATTTTAACAGGATTTTCCATGACATAAACCATCCAGCTATTGGGGTACCTCCGTTTTCGGAAACCCCCAAATCAGTGGATTTTCGTGACAGAGGCAGATCCGTCGGAGAAGAAGTTCTCGCACCAGGAACTGAAAGTGAGCAGCGCCAAACCACCAGATGTGGACCCAGCCACTCGCAGCGGTGACGACCTGGGGGAGCCCGAAAGGATCCAGAACGGGTGATGAAGGGAAAACGTGGGATAATCATGGGATAATCATGGGATAATCATGGGATAATCATGGGATACTGGTTGGTGGTTTGGAACAGTTTTTATGACTTTCCATTCAGTTGGGAATTTCATCATCCCAACTGACGAACTCCATCATTCGGAGGGGTAGGGCTCAACCACCAACCAGCATACTAATGGGATCATAGTGGAATGAAATGGGGGAGTTTTTTTAAACAACTGAAAAGATGACCTGGTGAGACCTCATTGAGGTGCGACAAAAAATGGGGCCAGCGACAAGCCGGATGTGTTGCTGTTCTTTCATATAGACATGGAAGATCCATGAAGATCCACGGTCCAACGGTCCAACGACCTCCAATCCTTGACTTCCTCTTCTTGTAATATGGGTATGGATCAATACCTATTAATACCATTTTTAGGGGGATGAACATCCATTTACCAGCTATTTTGATGTTCACCAGGGGTACCAGGGTTTTGACACACTGCCATATCCCTCTTTAAAATCTGTGGCAGTGGCAGATTCCTCCGTTTGAACAATCATCAGTTAATAACCCATAGGATCCATGTATGCTATATATGGTAACATTTAGCATCAATATACCCCCAATGTTAGCATATATAATATATACCATACATGGATCCTATGGGTAATGATTTGCATGGAATTCTCCATGATTTCCCCTTGCTGTTTTTCAATGAGCGCATAGCCTGGAGGGTACCATGGAAGCGGCAGTTTCACTGCAGGCGAAGAGGGAGCAGTACTTATCTGCTTCGGACTTTGAGTCCATCTTCGGCATGTCCTTCGCAGAGTTCCAGAAGCTTCCCAAATGGATTCTCGAGCGACTCCCTTGTGGAGTCCTTGGTGGCTCATTCCCAGTTCGGAAGTAAAAACACCCCAGTTAGCCATAGGATCCATGTAATTATGGCATATATGCTAACATTGGGGGTATATTGATGGGATCCATGTTACCATATATAGCAGCACCATGGATCCTATGGGTTATGACTGCACTCTGCCCCTACTTTACCCTGAACATAGGATGGGATGATTTTCACCCTCCGATTCCCTGGATGCGCCAGGGGAATCGTGTGCCCCTGCCATCACAATGGTTAAACAAAAACTGCTTGGTGGTTTGGAAGAGTTTTTATGACTTTCCCATATATTGGGAATTTCATCATTCCAACTGACTAATTTAATACTTTTTCGGGTTGAAACCACCAACCAGAAAATCATGGTTTGGAACGGATAGGTTCCTTTGGGTGGGTGTTGTTGAACTTTTCGGTCCCTGTATGAGCTGCCGGTGTAAATCCTGCATGAATGGGTGATTCCTCATTGAGCAAACCATTTTTATCAGGGTAGCCGGGTAGCTCAACCACTAAATGACTAACTAGTAGGAGCTTGAGCAAATCGTTTTGGCTGACTTTAGTAAATCTTTTCTTTCCAGTTGCTTCTCTTTTTTTTTTTCGGAGGTGATTGCCATCAGTTCTGAAACTATTCTGGACTCTAGCAGTCTCAGGAAGCAGCAAAATGCCAAGAAGGCGAAAGAGCTCTTCTGAGCATAGCACCTGTCGTACGGTACGGCCGCATTGGTTTCCGAATACCCAATAAAGGAGTCACAGTCACTGGGAAGTGTCGCAATTCAGCAGACTTTCAGCTTTGAGCAGCAGCTAATACTCCTTGTACTTATACTACGGGTGAGATCTATGGATGTGCGTAATGTTCCTGAACCACACAGAGTAGTGTTTAACATTGATGTTTAACAACCAGTTTTAAACTGTTTCAATACGCTGCCAGGATGTGTGACGCTTTCCAGCTTGGAATTGTTCAATCCTAGATGTAGCAGCTCATGTGCTGGGCTGTTTTAGAACCAATTTGTTCGAAAAAATCGGCTGGGCTGGGCTGCTGGGCCATAGTTTCATCATGTTTTATGATCCGAAAATTATTCCACTGATTTGATTGTCACACCACCTCTGGATCGGGGCAAACAAACCCTGAAACCGAAGATTGCGGGGACAAGCGGCCACGGCCTTTGCTGCAAGACTGCTCTACAATCCAAGTTGCGATCTAATTTCTTGGTCTAATTCCAAGTGACTTTGGTTGCAAACCCAGTTTTCTTGGTTTAAGATGTTTACCCTCTGGTAAACTGTCACATAACTATGGAAAATCACCATGTTTAATGGGTAAATCCACTACTTCTATCACCATGTTTAATAGTTTTTTGTATGTTTACCAGAGAGTAAAGAACACTGGGTTGCTTGAGATTCACATAGTCAAACCGCACGTGTCCGCAGTTCAATTGCAGCTCCATCGAGATCACCCGAACGTATGGTCTGAAGCGCAGCGCCGGAGGGAAACTGGTGACGGGGTCAGGCTGTCTTTGGCAGAGATTGAATTCATGGAACATTTAAGTGGACATTGGAGGAGTATGCCTATGCTTCAAGCATTAGGTTTCTTTTTGGCGGGATAGCTAAGGCTAGCCATTGGGACTTGGGCAGCCATATGCACAATGCAGATATCTCCATTACCAGTGAATCATATAGAGTCACAGACACACACAAGCAATAGATATTGATGAATGATTGGCATGAACCACAATGTTGTGTTGCCAGTTTCGGTTTCGAAACTGTCATCAGAGTCACATTTGGAGGACAGCATTCCTTTAACTCTTGCCTCACTCCAAAAAATGACTGTGGCTATGGCTGGACTAACCTGGGATGTGCCACCAAATAGCTCCAACAGCTCTCCTTCCGGATTGGTTTCTCGGGCGTCAGGTTCATATCCTGTTACGGCGTTCATAACCAGCCGCAAGGCAGTTCCCCCAACTATATCCCATAGGATCCATGTATGGTATATATGCTAACATTGGGGGTATATTGATGGTAAATGTTACCATATATAGCATACATGGATCCTATGGGATATAGTTCAAACATTGGGCAGCAAAAGGACCCTCAGACTGGCCTTTGAAAATCCTTTTCGAGTCCGAGCCATACATACAGGATCTTACAGGCCATACCCTGTGCATTTCTGCTATTTTCCACATGTTTTCCACATGATGATTGGAGATCCCAGAGTTGTTGATTAAGCCTCTGTTATGCTTGGTTCACATTTCCATCCGAGAGCCATCCTAATCCCTCCACCAGCCAGCGTTCCTAGGTGTGAATGATTTTAGAGAAGACTTGAAGCGAATGATGACCGAAGTTACCAAGGGTGAGGGCAAGGCGCAGGGGGTGGTTTATCGTGCAGCTGTATGACGAAAGGTTTCCTCAACATGAGTCTGTAATCATAGAATAGACAAGTAGTTCATACGAATTCAGCAACCATCAGCTCATGCTTTCTCAAGTTGTCAGCACCCGGACTTGATTTTAGCAACCTTACACGGACCTCTTTGGGACCCCGATGGTAAGCAATGGTGAGTACAATGTTGTTGGTGAATGTTGGTTGATGTTGGTTGATGTTGGTTATAAACCCTGTTAACATCGGTTAACTAGTTTGATATTGTTTGAGGATGGTTGATAATGTTTGCTAATGTGTGGTATATAATGTTTGATATGTCATGATATATCAATATTATAAACACTATAGTATAATTATATATTATACATATCTATTCTTTTTAAACGGTTCAACTTATCCATCATCACTATAATGCCTTATTCACCAGCCAGCAGCTTGGGGGGGACCCTTTTTTAGCCAACGGACAGGGCATGGCCTTCTTATTTTCCGATACGCAGATCGTCAAGGATCGTGAGCAGATGGCACTGATGGGTCATGGGTACCTGGTGGTACCTGTAGGTAGCTGTGAAAATATCGATCCGTAGCTGGGATGTATCGATGTTCAATTCCCCAACAGCTGGCAGTTAGTTTCCCAGGATGCTGAACTATGCTGAAACTATTGATCCACAGCCATGTGAGAGCTCATGTCTTAGATCATTTAGTAAAAACAAATAATCCAATTTGAATGTTGTAGGGGTGTAATTCCCATGTCTATCCAATTTGAATGATCTTAAGATCTTAAGGAATCCACATGCTTGGAATGGGAATTCCCATGGGGTGACTTGGAATGTGACATCTTCATTTCTAGCCATGGAGCCTCTGTTGAACAGATGCAGCCGTAAGTAACTTTCGACTTTGGGCAGCAGCAATCACCATGGGTTTTAAGACATCAAAGACACCTGTGACATCACCCATAGGATCCATGGTGCTGCTATATATGGTAACATGGATCCCATCAATATACCCCCTTTATGTTAGCATATATACCAGCACCATGGATCCTATGGGTCATGTATCATTTCTGGTTGCACCCAATTCTGCTTTATATGCTTTATGAATCCATTGGTTCTGCTCACAATGTCGAAGCTTTTGGTGTCTTACGCCTCGCTGTGGAATGCCGGCTTTACATCAACCGGTTCAGACTCCTGAGTCGTCTCGCCGCTTAAACATGGGGTTACCAATGTCATTGAAGAATTGTGAATGGGCGTTTGTCGCCATCTAACTTATGGTGGTTATGACCATGCCTATACCATATGTAATTTCTATACCATATGATTGTATATAATATATTGTACATATATTTATAATATATCCATATAATTCCATATATATATTTTTTTCACTCCGGCCCATTGCTGCGGTTCGCTGCGGCCTTGCATGATGCTGAATTCGACACCTACTTTGGCTTCACCCTGCAAAATCAGCGCCAATGTGACGACTGTACTCTGTCACGGACATTGACGTCCATTTGGCGATATCTGTCT
>Ga0126342_10010404_pt1 | contig 16638 bp, 13 predicted proteins | sample Cyp1metagenome_FD_92528 | JGI IMG/M metagenome (GOLD analysis project Ga0126342, IMG submission 92528) | Coral microbial communities from Lord Howe Island, Old Settlement Bay, Australia - Cyphastrea 1 metagenome | ecosystem: Host-associated > Invertebrates > Cnidaria > Coral ... | reverse complement strand
CGTGGGTTTTGGGAGCCTAGAGTCTTGCTACGCGGGGACACAATCTACCCCATAGGGACCGGGACCTCTGAGTTTTAAGAGTAGGAGGTGGGACCTGCGTGACAGGTCTCAAGCTGAGTGGACAGCTTCACATAGTTGTCCTAGCTAGTGCACGAGCACTAGCCATGCAAGGCAAACCTGCGTTGAACAGGTGTACAACAAGGATGCCGCGCAGATGAGAAGTGAAAATGAGCGGCGGCCAGCGGTAGTAGCTTCAACGTGCATATCCTCGAGATGTATATTATATACATATATTATACATATATACAGTATACATATATGCTTATATTTATGTACAGCTTATACTTCATCACATTCCAAAGGTCCGGAACAAGACCAGTTACGAAACCCCTTCGTTCCAGACGCCCGGAACAGCGCGGAACGTTCCATACACAATTTTGACTCATAACCATATATACACATACATATGCATATATATATATATATACATACATACATACATATTTCAATCGGTTTTGGTTGGATTGAATTGCATGAATCCTAACCTTCTGTGGCATAGGCCTCTTGCTTGAAACCCTAGGCCACCGCACGCGCTACAAACAAGTGTCAAACTTGTTTGTTCTAGTGCTTTGGTTGTGGCTCAAGCACAAAGGGATTTTGGGATATGGCAAACGTAAAACAAAGGTCGGCATGCAAATATTACTTTATAGATTCTTGCACTTTATGCATGTGCTATATGTTTTCCTCAGGACACTCGATGGCTGAAATTGCAAGATTGGATGCTCTTCAACGACCAATCCTGGATATGTGCATATGGATGTGGAATATATTGTGCATAGCATATTAAACCACATAAATTATATATATATATATATATTATATACATATATATATAGACACGAATAGATGTAGAACGTGTTTTGAAAAAAGGGTCACGCCAGACGGTCGGCAGAGCCCCGCCATGTGTCAACAGCTGCACCGTCTCAGGCCGGTGACTGTCTTGACGCCTGTGTCAGTTGGGTATGGGTAGAGAGGTTGGAAATAGATGGTGATTGGATGTTCATACCCCGATTTTGTTTGGTTTGACCAACATCCACAAGCATTCTTCATCAGCTTGACATGCGAACAACAGTCAGAAACATCTAGATATGAAGCATCATTTTGGAGATGCTTTGCTCTAAATATTGTCTTGAACTAGTTTTAGTTTTGGGATATTTTGTCACTTCTAGCCCCGTCTTGTTGGAGCATGTTGGAGCTTCACAAAGACCTGAAAGGAACATGGGAGCTGTTGGATGTCATTTACAGCTTCATCCAGCTACCATAAAGACCAGTGTCTCACCAATTTCAAGACTTGATCCTATGCCCGAACCTTTTGTTGGGAACATGATGCTGAACACATATCGTTGGTGGGGCTAGCCATTTGGGAGCCTCCAACTGTTTGCACCAACATTCCCCACACACATCCATCGCAGACGATGAGTTGGAGACAATCCGTGGAGGTGCGAACACAGCAGCCTTGCCAACTGCCAGGTCTGATTGAAAGACAGATTCAAGATGAGTTTCTGTCATTCGGACCTCCCAACCGTCCCTCTTGCGGGCTACCCTCCGGTAATCCAAGCGTGGTGGCAATGGACACATCCACTGTTTATCGTTGATTTTCCCAGCTATAAACCTCCATTTTTCTCGGGGATTTTCGAGCCCACGTTTGACTACCAGAGGGTACTTCAGCTGAAGTGGCTGGGGTTTCGCCAGCTGCCAATCCTGACTTCAGCACAGAGGCAGAGCTCTCGCAATGTCGCTCCTGGAAGAAAGCCTTGGAGGTGCTGACAGGGAGAGAAGTGGCAGGTGATCGCATCAAAATGTGGTATTTAAGCTTAAGCATCCAAATGTAACATTTATATAAATATACATTGAACATCATTTAACATCATTTAACATCATTTAACATCATTTAACACACATGAGTGACGGTGTTTGTTTGGTGAAGTGAAGAGTAGTCTTGTTACTGAAAACACATGAAACACCATATCAAGATTGCAAAACAAGGTAGGAACACTCTGAGAACGGCGAGAACGGGAATGGAGAATGAGGTAGGATCACCCCGTCGATTATGAGATGCACCAAATATTTTCCGCGGCTCACCTACCTATAGGTTCTGGAACTTGTGAAATTAGTCTCAAATTGTCTTTGTGCAAGTGCTTATAATTGTTATATAATATATAATTCCATGAAATTGCATGCGTTGTTGCAAGTTGCTGCATCTTGCTGCTGTTGCTGCTGTTGTGGTGCTTGCTGTGGTGGTTGATGGTTGAATTCTTGTGCCGACTACGAGGTGATCGAATTCCTGCAGGGTGAATGGTGCAATGCAGATGCAACTCAGATGCAGATAAGGCTTGACTGATAATATGACTGTGTCTGAAAATGGGCTATGACCCCAAAAAGGGCAAAAAAGAGGAACCTGATAATTCATTGATAAACCGATAAACCAATAGATTGTGGGATTTTGGGGTAGCCTATTTCCAGACAACACCATATGCATCCATGTGTAGATCTTGCGGGAGCAGACGCGGCTAAGGAGCCACAAAAATGATATCCCTACTGACTGGGGAGCATTTGGGAGCCCTTTTTGTCCCTTTAAGATCGATGGGTAGAGAAACTTGGTGGCTGATATGCAGAGACCTTGTGGTTGATGCTTGACTGAGGATTCGAACGAGAGCTACTTTGTCATGGGAACCTCTGTGAGCCTTTTGGATGTATAATCGACTCTGCAACATGGGAATCGGTGCCTTCCACTCTCTGTCAACTCTCTGTCAACTCTGTGAAGGTTCCACTTTGTCAAATGGACTGCTGGGTAGGATTTGTGGTTGCCAAGTCAAGGCGCTAATTCATGCATTCCTTCCAGCTTCCGAGGGGAGGTATCTTTTTGTCAAGGCACATAACGCTGCTATTTGCTCTGGTTTGGTCTAAGGACGGACAAACTCTCAGGGTACAAAGACGTTCGAAAAATACCTGAGATGGGAGGCACTCGTTTCCTGTGGCGCTGTGTCGCGAGTTCAATGTTGGATGTTCCAAGATTCTTTGGGAAGAACGTGGAAGAACGTGGAAGAACTCAAGCAACACCCATAGGATCCATGGTGCTGGTATATATGTTAACATAAAGGGGGTATATTGATGGTAAATGTTACCATATATAGCATACATGGATCCTATGGGACATGGAAACTTTGGAAAGTTCTGGCGGAATTTTCGACTTTTACTGTGGATCCATGTGGATGACCAAAGATCTATGCAGGACCAATGGGATGCTATCTCCTGGGGACCCAACCAAAGACCCTTGGCAGACGATTCGCGCCGTGCCATGCCCTAATCGATGTTGAATTCTTCTATGGGAATTGTGGAGAATTTTAATGAAGTTGATGGGTTATGGGGTCATATGGGGTCAGTTAACCCCTCCAGCACGTACACATGGCACTAGTTTTGCTCTATTCTTCGTTCACGCCTTCAAGCCTCACTTGTGTTTGTCGGAAAAGGGGTACTCGTAGCCCCAATTCCGATGGATGCTTGTCATTTTGCCCATTACGAATACCGTATACCCACGTGTATAACTATTTACCACAACAAACCTGCTTTTTCCCCAGGGGAAACCACCAAATTTTGGGCCAAACACCATTCTGCCGCCCAGAATTCTATCTAGACACGCCGCAGCCACAGGATGAGGCCAGCTCGCTGTTGGTTGTTTAGCGTGTATGGAATTCCGAGTGAATGACTCACTTGAAGAAGCTTAAAACTTATCCCATCTTATCCCATAAAAAATAAGTCAGTTTATCACACAAATTGTGGGATCATAAAGGTAGATTTATCCCACAATAATCTCATATGTTTTAATATGTTTCAATTGCGTGTGAATTGATGATAAACCCTGTTTTGGGTATAATACACATCCCGCTTCTTGCTGAGTTCAATACGGATCTTTTTTTGGGAGATTTACGGCACCCGCAGACCGTGCACTGGAGCACCTACAAACGGGGCGCAAAGCCTTTCCGCCACCCGGCAGCTTTCAGCAGACCTGGCACTGGGGAACCGGATCACTGGATTTGTCCCCAAATCCATTGGTTAATCGTCATTTTGCCAATTCAAACAGCCCAAATGGGGGTCATAGCCCATTTTCAGACACACTCATATTGCTATATTATATTATATTATATTATGTTATGTTATATTATATTATATTATATTATTGTATAGCAATAACAAAACACGATTACAACATCACCAATGAAAAAATGATTAGCCCCAGTTTTCATCTTCTCCAGCAATTTCCAGCGGACTGGACCAAGAAATCAGGTTGGAACCGACCAAGAGCTCCAGTTGTATCTCGGACTGATAGTGGCCCAAGATGGTCCAAAAAATTATGATGAGTCGTAGCAGGATGATGCTACGTATTATGAAACTTTGGATTTTACCAGGAAAAACATGGAAAAACTGTGGATTTGACATGATTTGTATAAGCATAAAAAAGGGACATGATTTCACCATCATTTGATGATCGGGACATATCTTGAACAAATCTGACATCTGATTTTACCAACCAAAGATATCCAAACAAATGCGGGAAAAACCATTAGCACATCTGCCAAACCACTTAACTTGCTGCTAAGTTGATTGCTAATCACGGCACAGCGCAGGTAGGATTTAATCAGCACATGATGTGGACATTTTCTGCATATGTCGGTTGATGCTTTCATTAAAACACGATGCCTCGTCCATCCAACGGTGATGATCCCAGCATTCAGATGTATCTCATCTAAGCTGATGGGTGCATATGCATTACATTAAATTACATTGAATTGTATAGTAACTTTGTAATACATTTATTTATGCAGAATTTTATTCCAGATTAATTAACAAAGTCCATAGGCATTTGTCAATTTGTGGTCATTTGTATAGATATATCATTAAATTATACACTCATAATAAATATAGATGTTTCAAATATATAGATCTTTGTTAAAATGTCATTTTTTCACGATACACTCATTATTTTTAATGTCATTTATATAAATATATAGATGTTTGAATGATCATAGATATATAGATTTCCCTTTCCAAGTCATCATTCCACCCATGATCGGAATCCTGAGATTCCTGAGGTCCTCATCCCCACAAAGCCGCAGCCGAAAGCGCGGCCAAAGCAGGAGCGGAGATGAGCGGAGCTTGCTGTCCTGTGATGAAAATCATCGTTGGAGTTTCCAATTTCCAATGTTTCCAATATGTCCATAGTCATGGGGGTTTCCATAGCTGGTTTTAATGATGTTTGATGGAAAATCACATGGAGTTAGTTGGGGGTACCCGCATGATTTGTAGGAAAAGAAAAGATCAAGTTACCTGTGCAAGACTATTTGGGATGATGGAATGAACCTATTCACCAGCTATTTTGGGGTGACAACATGTGACAACCAGAGTACCAGATTTTTGACTCAGAACTTATGTGTGAAAGTCCACATCTTCCTGAGAACGTTGCGCTGATGCTGACGGATCTCTCTCGGTAGTTCTCCGAGTCCAAGCGAGTCACACCAATGACCCAAGCCTCTCAGATGGTCGGCCAGAATGGTTGCCATGTGGGTATGTCTGAAAATGGGGTATATTCCCAATTATAGCCATTTAGTAGGGATAATGATCATTAACCATTGGGTGTAGGGGTACACTATTTTCAGAATGGTTGCCATGTCTGACAAGAAAGGCGATGACTCCTTGCATCATCCAGTATTGATGCTCCGCAATTGTGCTAGAGCCTCTGCCCGATGTACAGATTGAAGATGATTCAAGTCTTTTTCTGCGGTCATCTAATGTTGTAGCGGGAATTCAGATGAAATCCTCTTCTCAACAAAAACATGCACAATAATCTCAAACTACCATCGCAGAAACATGAAACAATGATGAGGACATACTCGAGCAAAAAGAGGAATAACACCTCGAACAATCCTCAAAGCATACATCCCAGATTTGGATGAATCATGTTTTGCAGAAACCCCTAACATGAACGGAAAACAAACATATGGTTTCAAGATATTTTTCAAGTTAGGGGTTTGTTAGATATTGTTTCAAGATATGGTTTCAAGTTTCAATGATATTTTTCAAGTTTATCCAGTCTGTGACAGATTCTCATATGTGACATGAATCAATATGTTCATCACAGATTCCCAAAACTTATTTGGTGATTTATAACAATATATGTTTCCCAAATCACAGAAAAATAAAACTTGATATATCTTTATCACAGATTCCCAACATTTCCCAAATCGACATTCTGCTGTTTCATTCCCTGGTCCCAACGGTCCCGGTCAGGAGCCGGCGCCAGCGGTGGTGCCGAAGCTGGCACCTAAGCCTAAGAAGCGTCCGCAGCAGAGTCCGCAACAAGTTGAAGGCAAGGAACTTGGGAAACAGATCCCACCCGTGAAAAATGGGGGATGAATATGTTCATCCACCCTTTTGTTAGTACAGTGTGAATGAAATTTCATCCACTGTTTGTTGGTTAAGGATGGTTTATTATGGTTATATTATTGAATATGTTTGATGGTTAATTGTTATATGTAGATGCTGAAAAAGATCCTAACAGTCAGGGAAACAACTGCTGGGCCGGGATATAACTCTGGAGAAATTGAATCCGATGGAAAGCGCAAGGGGCAGTAAGGCCATCCATGGCCATCCCATACAGGCTAGAAATTTCATGTTATTTCCGTCAAGTGAATGATTACCCTCTGGTAATTTAACAGTTTGCTATTGAAAATGACCATTTATAGTGGATTTTCCCATTGATAGCATGGTGATTTTCTATAGTTATGTTATGTTAGTTTACCAGAGGGTACAATATATTACGAACTATGTCCAGATATTTGACTCATTAAAGGCGACCATTCGACCATCCGTTCAACGTCCTCTTCAAAATGTGGCCAGAAAACAGGTGCCTTGCGCCCGCCAGAGCCGGCGAAGGCCAAGTAAGGGGTCAAAAGACGTGTTTTGTTTCCCCATAGTTTTGGTTTTGAATAGAAAAAACTGGGGGATATGTGGATTTGGGATTTTTCATAGGTTGTGTTGATTGTTTTGAAGCACACTACAAAATCGTGGGCCATTTTGAGAAAGTTTGATGCATCAAACCATGAATTCCACTATGGAAAACCCTTGGGTGATGTCAAAATAGCTACTGTATATGAAAAAGCCATGGCCCATAGAAATAGTTGATTTACCCACTAAAAATGGTGATGTTCCATAGTTATATTATGTAAACGTTTACCAGAGGGTAGATGGACATTCTCCAAGGACAAACTTCAAAATATGTCGAATCAAAGCCTGTTCTGATGATGGCCGTCCGGTAGATTTCCAGCGATTAAGCCTGCCTGCTTGAGGGAAGCTTATACGAAAGCACTCTCCAGATGTTTCGTATATTTGATGAAACATCACCGCAGACTAAACTATGATGATATACGGGATACATGATGATGATGATGATGATGATGATGATGCTTTGTGAATACTTAGCATATACAACAGCATAATACAACACATGTAACATATGGGTTTGTCTAAAAATGTGGTAGCATTTTGGGGTGTCGACGATTTTCAGACACAGCCGTACGGAGGTGTCCTAAAATGGGGTTACACCCAAAATCATCACATTCATTTTATGTTCAGGTTTTCCACTATAAACCATCCATTTTGGGGTACCTCCAGTTATGGAAACCCCCAGGTGCCAAACGATGCAGCGGCAGAAGCAAAGTGGGCTGCCAAGTGGGATTGGGCATTCGGTGCTGGAAACTAGCACTTTTCACATGTATATATTTGTGATAAGTATTGATAAGTATTGATAAGTATTGATAAGTATTGATAAGTATTGATACGTATTGATAAGTATTGATAAGTATTGATAAGTATTGAGTAAACCTCCAAACCATATACATATTTCAATCTTTATTGGTAAAGCAATACACCTTGTAAATTGTGGATCAGTGCACCAGATTGGAGACCCACAGCTGGCGGCGGCTTTGGCTCTTTCAGGATTTTCGCAGCCGTCCATGTCAAGCCCAGCGATGGTGCTCGCTGATCGCGACAGAAACAACGAGTGGTTTGACTTTGCAAGGTCCTGCCTATCAGACTCCAAATGGGAGATGGCTGCAAACAGACCAGAGGCATCCTTATCTCATCGTACATGTCCCTGGGGTGGCCATTTGATCAGGTTCGACAGCAGGACTGGGGCATGAAATCTAGATGAGGAGATGCCACTCAAACCAGACAGGAAAATGTTTACAGCAACTCTGTGACTTATGTTTTCACCCAATGAAATGATCCAGGCAATGTCTTGTTACAAATGCTTCCAATTCTCCTTGAACATTTGATTACACAAGGACTTTTTTACCTTAAGAATTCAACAGTGACTGTATTTGGTGAACAACATTGAAACAAAACGATCACACAGGCGATTTGAAGACTTCTGAAAACTCTAGATCTTTCTTGGTCACTAGGGTCCAGCACCACTGGGTATCATTGCTCTGCAGGAAACTCTTTATTCAGAATGCTCCTGAAAATCCGCGAGACTTCTTGGTAAGACCTGAAGTGCGCGCCATGTACGAGGTGGGGAGGGATTGGAAATCCCCAAGGAATGGGATGATGATCCACCAGTATCATCCATTATCCACCATGACTCATATTTTCAAGGTGGTTGAACCTACCTTAGGCCGCTCCAAAATTGTTGCGCGTCCAGTCGTCAGAGCCCCTGTGCATAGCGATGGTCCTTGCATGTCGGTCTCAAAACAAATGGCCCGAAGAAACCGACTTGAAAATTGGTTTCAGGACTGTTGCGCCAAGTTGAGGGAAAATGATGTGCCCCTGAAAATCTCCAAGATCAGCCACCCCAGAATGTTGAAAATGCGCAATGTTTCTCGCATTCAACCTACACAGCCTATCTCACGGTCCAGTTTCAATCGAGGGTAGCGAAATCAAAGTTCAATGGCGAGAGACCTTGGCTCCTGGTGAAGCGGTCTTAGAACGAAGCACTTCCATGTGGGTCATGAAGATGGCCTCGGTGTTATTTGGAAACTTCCAAGGGCTGAAGCTCGTGACTTTTCGATTGGCACCTTTTGATGAACATATTGGGGATGGGGCAAAAGTAGGGTGCCCATAGATCCAAGGGTTTATCATGATTTTCACCACAGACATTGCCATTTTGCATTAATTTGATAATTCTGGAGCATACTGCAGCATACTCCATTTTTGGGCAGACCCACTGGTTATTTTGCTGGCAATTTGAATGAAGACGTTGTGCAACCGAGGGTGGGGCTGTCTGGCCCTGAACTACTTGTTTCGCAAGTTAATGATTTTCAAGTGGACCTGGACTTTCTGCAACCCCAAGACCCGGATGAAGATCATAGTTCCCAAAATTCACGCGCACTTCTCCTTGCCTGACATTGTTTACATTGTTTCTGGAATGTTGGAAGTTCTTATCTAGCTAAGATCAGCCTCTTTCCTATTGCCCAGCATTCAGATGTGAGACAAGGAGCAACTTCTTCTACGACAGTTTGCCAACTTTGGCCCGGCATCAGCTTCGTCGGGATTTCCCCGAGTCTGGGGACTGCACCTATGTCGGCCAGGAATGCCTGTTGATTTCTCGCAGGGAACCTGGCGAAAGGTCGCGCTTTCAGGTGGTCTTGGTCTTTCGCACCCCAGAAGATCGCTGGGCACATTGGGCTTGGCCTCTCTACGCGATGATCACAGATATGTATTACAAGGCGATGGTCAGGTTCTTGAACAGACCTGAAGCCCAAGACACTGGCTGCTGAATTAGTGTATGTGCGTGTATATGTGTAAGAACTGATTACATACACTGCAGGTAGAACAGAAGCTGCACTTGATGATCTTCCGACAGTGAACATGTTTGGATTATTCTTCTGTACACGGTTTCCCCTTAGAATCTTAGCATGGAGTTTTGTCTGACCATCCCACGCCCACACAAAATGGACTTGGAAATGTGATCCGCGGTTGACCGAGATGGATGTGCCGTAAAGCTTTCAAAAAGCACAAACAGCATAAACTTTGTTCCTTCAGAAGTATATGTATGCACGCTGATTGTGTTATCGGAGGTCCTCTTTTATCAAGTACAAAATTCAAAAGGCCGTTGACTGCAGTAGCTTTTAGTTTATCGCGTTCCTTTCAACTTTCTGTAAAATGGATAGTTTCAGACAAAACACGACCAGCCATTTGCCATTGGGGCCCCCTAATGGCTTAACTTAACTAAGGACATGCGCGCAACGGACTCCAATTTCTACCTGGTTCTTGCCATGCGAAGCTTCAACCGTGGACCACCGATGATTCCGCATAGGGGCACTGACCCTGCAGAAATCACAATCTCATCTGGTCAGGACATGGGTAACGGTAAGTGCGGTGTAGATGTGAAAATATGTCAGATGATATATAGTTATATAATGTTATATATATATAATATGATGAAATATGATGGAAGTATGGTGAAATCCTGGCAAAGATCTTGGTATCGAAGCTCAAAATCGACTCAATTGATTCAAGATCATCCTGGACGATGATCCCCAACGACTCAGACAGATTTTTCACGGCATGTTTGGTGACGTGTCACCAGATTAGATGGGCATATCCACAATATTCCATCATTAGATTAATACGCATTTTATTCCGTTATCATGACATATTCATTGGTTTAAATATAACACAATACAATATGATATAGTAATAATAATTGATAACAATTAATAATCATATTATATATATATATATATATATATCAGTGATGTATCCATATAAGATATTGAAGAATAGTAATAACAAAATAATGAATAATGATACTATTAATTCATAATTAGCAAGAAGACATTGTAAAAAGTAACAACGATAGTGATACTGACATATATAATATATCATTTAAACATATATTATGTCCAACTATATCACCATAAAATGCTCGGTGGTTCCTTCAAATCCCAATGGATCGCATTTTTGGTTCCAAGATCCGTCCCAGGACATGGGCTTGGCTTCTTGGAGCCGCTTCTGCTCGAGCCGCAAGGCGAATGGCCCTGAAATAGGGAGTTTATATATGGCTAGCTATGTGTGTTTTTTAAAACTCTTAGTTCATAGCATTTCACGTAAAATGTCATATGTATATATATATATATACTATTAATTAAGCATTTCACATAATTTCATATTATTTCTTCTGGTCTCATATCATGTTATAAGTTCATACGATGTCATATCATGTCATATCATTGGATATCGATGATTGCCAATTATTTTTAAAATCATGGGGAACCATGAGGGCTCCTCCCAAAACGATGAAAGATTTCCTGTGACAACTCCAGGGCTTTGTTCTGGCCGAATACCTGAAAGTTTTTGTGGAGAAGTTGGGGTACAACTTGCAGACCTACGAAACCTTGGACAGCTGCAAACTCGTTCCCTACCAGTGTCCTGGATTTCTAGAAGATTTCTTCATTCCAGTGGGTTCCGTGAAAATCATGGTTTATCCACCATGGGGATTCTACTGACATCTACATTGTTAAATCAGTTTTTCGGGACCCCTGAAGCCTTCGTAAAGTCTTCAGGTGTGTGGTGAAACGCAGCGACTGGGAGCAGCTCCGCGAGAGCTTCACCCTAGCCTTCCGGCTACAAAAGGCCGCCTATCGCCGAGCCAACGGGGGCAAAATGGCCCCATCCTTGGTGGAAGATGCAGAAGCACATTGGACAGCCCATGGAAAATATGGAAATGGGTGTCTGGCAGTTTTAAGACAAGTTTCTTGAAAATAATTGTTCATCCCTCCAAAAGTTGTTGATGCATGTTGATGTTCTCCCCTCAAAATCCTCAAAATAGCTTCTCACGTCTTTCAGTTGGTGGAGCAGAGTCGCCAGGTGTTTTCTGAACAGCCAGAGCGAGGCACTGCCTCAGGCTACAATGATCAAGACGGTGGTGCGAAACACCTTCCTGGAGCTTGAAGAAGATTTGGCTGGGAATGATGAGGATGATCGCCCAATGAGGAGGACCAAAAGCGACGCACTGAGTGATGCACTGAGTCTTTGAGGTAGAAAATCATAGGTAATTAATTTAAATCGTTAAACATTCATAGCAAAACTAAGAACATCCTCTTCTGATGGCGCTTTGAGTGCGATGTCCTTGTGTATAGCGTTGCAGGTACAGCACTCCCGGGTTGCTGTTGCTTCGGCATATTTCATGTTCCAGCTGTTCCAGCTGTTCCAGCTGTTCCAGCCGTTCCAGCAATATCATCTCAGCGTCAACAGAAGATGCCAAGAAAAAATCCTGGGCCTTTGCATAGTGTTATAGCCTCCGAATTGCATCCTTTTCAACAGCTTTGCAGTAGGAAGGCTCTACGCGACCCTGTACAGACAAGCGAAGGTCCTTTGCATGAGTTTTTTATCAAGTCCTGAACGCTGATGCTCTGGTAGCTGAGTCGCAGCGACCCAACTCAGAGCGTTGAAACAGCGACCGGAAACGGCTGTGTTGGTTGATATTTTGAATCTTATATAATAAATGACATATAGCATAGTAAACATATAATATGCAATATATACATGCATCTGCGATGAATCCTTTCTTCTGTAGCAAGTGCATCTAATATGCACATTCATTTGACATATGCATGACACAATATACACATGTCATATTCATATACACATACAAATACGTGTGAAACAATGTCAAATGTCCATATTTGATACTATACAGGTGTTAAACGGACGTCAAACATATGTTAAACAGATGTTAAACAGATGTAAAACAGATGTTAAACAGATGTTAAACAGATGTTAAACATAACATTTTTCTTGTTCTCCAGCAGAGCGTTGTCCGTTGTGTTGTCCGTGAAGCGTTGCCAGGACATCCGCTGGGATCACGGTGGGATCGTCCGAGATGGTACAGGAGGCGGTTGGCTTGGATGAATCATGGTGGCGACGTTGGACACCAAGGATTGGGGATAACACATGGAATATCATGGAATATCATGGAATATATATATATACATATTTACAGGTAATAAACATCTATATACATATTATGACTAATTGACTAATTGACTGACCATTTATGACCAATACTAGTGATATATCGGTTTGCCACCCCTAAAATCCACCAGGCAACACACATGTCCTCAATTCCATTGGCAGATTATTTTCTCGTCAAATTGAATTTTGGAGGTACCTTATTCTGCTTATTGAATCCTTGTGTGATGTCGTACAGCAGTTACACAATGTGGTAAATGTCCCAAGTAGGGGAGTAGACAAGAAGCAGCTGGGTAGACAGGGTCACTGCAGCCAGGTGCAGGTTAGTCAGCCCCTGAGAGGGAAGTTCCGGCAGTCAAGATCGGTGTAATGAATCCCATCCCCTTAACATTAAACACATCCTAAATGGTGCCTAATATGTGTATATCCCCACTGAACAATGGTTTCTGGGGGTGTTTGAGGGGGATGGGATTATAGGGATACTTATGGGGTTCACGAATTACAGTGCCTATGGTGCTTGGGAATTACAGTGCCTATGGTGCTTGGGGACTATTATGATCTACGACCCATGATGGGAACCCTTAAAGGATGGCTGTGTTGATTGTTGCATGTGTAATGGAGCAATACCAGACTGCAGAAGGAAAGCCTAAAGTTAACATGATCCATGAGGTTTTACAAATCGTAGCTTTGTCCATCTATTTCAGGTACCCATCGGGTACCCCAACATTGCCATCAAATTATGGAGGCTCCCCCAAGCCTCAGGATTGGATGAGTCAACGTTGCTGGGAGCAGAGCCAGGCGCAAAAAAAGGAACCTCCGTGGTCGATTTGAGGAGTTGTCTACGACTACGATTACCGAATCTTGGGATTTAAAGATCATTCGGCAAAGTTGTTGAGCATCCAAAAGTTGATTTATACTATTTGGTTGGGATTTAACAATTTTAGCATCATTCCCTTGCCGATGTTAAAGTTCGTTTATTGAACACATGATGTTTGTGTAATTGTGTATATGTGTATAGTATCTATATATATAATATACGGTGGATGCGTGGGTGTCTCTGAAAATGGGGCATTCAATGTCATTTCAATGGGGAAGATGATGACATTCTTCTTTATCAGACAAGCCCATCTATTGTACGCAATATAAAAAAAAAACGTATTGGTACTATCAGCCTACAGTTATCTACTTTCATTGCTGCCAATATTTTTGTTGGCCATGTTTTTTGAGCCTTGGGGCGTCTACCTACAGGCAGGGCTCCAGTGTCGGTTGGGAACCCATCGCCAGGTTGGGAAAGGGAGAGGCTGATTGCAAGGAGCCTTTTGTCGCGAGGTGACTGTGCAGATGGGATCAGATGGGATCCTCCCTGATGCAGCTGGTCATTTTTTTCAGCTGCTTATTCTGAATGCTATTGATAGGTCTGATAGGTGTGCTATATTTCCAGCTGAGGTTCTGAGTTCTCCGTTTGTAGAAATTGATGGCTGACATCATAAATTTCCTGAAAAAAATGGCCACACGTTGGTTTGTCTGAAGATAGGGCACTTAAAAACAATTTGAATGGACTATCAACATGTCATTAAAACCAAATAACCAAGGGTATAGCCATGATAGGGCATGATATACAAATGGTATAGCCATTTAAAAGTGCCATTGAACCATGGCTATCCCGTGGTTTTTTTTTGTTCGACGGCCAGGTTTCCGTCCGACGGATCCGGAAAGTCACGATGAGGCCGAGGCGCCAGCTACCCTCTGGAAAATCCACCCATGCTATCAGTGGGTAAATCCACTATTTCGACTGGGCCATTTTCAATAGCTATGTTAAATAAACCAGAGGGTAAACACTGAGTTGAATATTGGGTTATATTGGGTTTAAGAAAGAACTGAGTTGAAGATTTCTGATTGAGTTGAATACTCATTGACTCACTGAGCTGTCTTGCGTTGAATTTTAGATGGTTTAAAACTGGCTACAGTTGAAGACTGGGTGGGGTGAAGACCGGGCGGCAGGTAGAAGAACTACTTGAGGACAGCGTGAGGGTACAATGGGTTACACACCACAAGAGCAACGCTTTGATGATCCATATGCCATGAACATCCAACTGTAGAGTCACTTGTGGTAAAGATAATGATGATACTGTAATCCAAGTAATTGATCTAATGATTATTTATTTGTTTGCCTACTTATCTAGTGACATATTTGAAATCTATTGATGTGGTTCATATCATTCATATTTGGGGAAACTCAGGATAGAAGACCAGGTTGCTTTTGTTTGCAATCTGAGTTTACTTCCCTCTGTACATTTGGAAGTGATGATATAAAAATCTGTGGAATGCGTCCAGCGGGCAATGACCATTGGAGGAGTGTAGACCTTGCAGACAAACTGATGCATGGGGCTTCTGACTTCGTCACATTTCGTCACGTTTGGCTTGTAGCTGTGCATAGACTCCATAGACCTTCAGACAATCAACAATGAGTTGTTTGTAGGTCACAGAGGCTTGATATTTTGGCAGAAGCATGTAAGCCTCTTGTCGAACCAAACCTCTTTTCTGATAATGCTCTCACTCTTCCAGGGCTTCTCCTTTACATCAGATTGCCTCAACATGACCTGAACATCCCCCGGAAGCGAGTGCTTGGCGTTGGCGTGGTGCCATGGCAAGCCTCGGTACTCAGATGAAGATGGCGTCCCTTGGAGGAAGTCCCATGGTCCCATGATATACTCATCACTTTTCCTGTCATGGCGGGGTACACTGCAGAAAAACACCACCATAAAATGTGGGATATTTTGGGACCCAAGCGAAGCTGGGATCCAGCACTTCAAGATACACAAGATTTTTTGATGTTTGTTGATATCGTGCCTATATTCGCATCAAGTGCTCACAGACACAAGACTGTCTGACGTGTGCAAAGAGGAAAGACAACTTTATACCTTCTTGTCACACAAAGGACCCTTCAGCCTTGCAGCTGGCAACAAGGACATGGCACTGTACAATTCAAGGACATAGCATGGTACACGTATGAAGCATGGCCTGGCAGCCGAACAGCTCTGTTGATGCAATGTCATTTTCTGATATTTCCCGAGAGCGTTTGAGCGAAGGGTTCTTCGAATAGTGGGGGTCTGTCAAACATTTTCACATCTTCACATCTTCTCATCCTCACATCCTCACATCTTCACATCCTCACATCTTCACATCTTCTCATTTTCACATATTCTCATCTTCACATCTTCTCATCTTCACATCTTCTCATCTTCACATCTTCTCATCTTCACATATTCTCATCTTCACATCCTCACATCTTCACATCTTCTCATCTTCACATCCTCACATCTTCACATCTTCTCATCTTCACATCTTATCACCTTCACATCTTCACATCCTCACATCCTCACATCCTCACATCTTCACATCCTCACATCCTCACATCCTCACATCTTCACATCTTCTCATCTTCACATCACATCTTCACGTCTTCACATCTTCACATTCTCTCTTGCCCTCTTGCCCTCTTGCTCTCTTGCCCTCTTCTTTTTCCTTCTTTTCTATTTCTCTCTTAAGGCGCGGGGCAGTGCCAACGAGACGGCACGAAACGCAACCCTTTCGCACGAAACGAGGTTCGAT
>Ga0126342_10010403_pt1 | contig 16639 bp, 17 predicted proteins | sample Cyp1metagenome_FD_92528 | JGI IMG/M metagenome (GOLD analysis project Ga0126342, IMG submission 92528) | Coral microbial communities from Lord Howe Island, Old Settlement Bay, Australia - Cyphastrea 1 metagenome | ecosystem: Host-associated > Invertebrates > Cnidaria > Coral ... | reverse complement strand
TGGCATCTTCAGGGCAGCTAAGAAAAACAGGACCCGGTCAGATCAAGTCAGTGTAAACATGTAAAAATTATATATATATAGATAATTTTTACATGTTTACACTGACTTGATCTGACCGGGTCCTGTTTTTCTTAGCTGCCCTGAAGATGCCATCACAAAAAATATTCTGCCGAGGCTGGGCATTTATGTCCCTGTCATCATTGTTTTCGGTGCTGTACCAAGAAAAGGCCGTGTTGACCAACGGGGGTAGCATTTCCTCAGCCATTTTGTGGTGTCCGGAATATATCCACCTCATTCATAACAGGGGAACCACCAAAGTGGAGCCTGCACGGGTTGTCCTGAGAGGTATGAGGGGAACTAAGGGCTCTTGCTCGTGTGCAATTTGCCAACTACCCAGGAAGTTTAGGAAGCAAACAACGAAGCAGCATATGGTCTTGTCGCTCCAGGGTCCAAAGGTATTGGCATTGCACTAAGTATTCTAAGTTGCAAATATTCTCTTTTACATTTCATGGCATATGTTTCATCGTGACTTATATACTGGGACTCCGGGCCGACTCCGCATCAATTCCTCCGTCCCTGCAGTATCCTGACTTTGCACTGGGCATCTTGCTGTTTGGTAACTGTGTCTTTGCCCTGTCACGCTGGCCTGTGCTTGGGCCATTGGGGAGCCGAGAAGCGCTGAAATTTTCCAGTCCCAGCTCATCCCAGCGCCAGGGCGTGTCTCTACTTCTACGGCTATCACTGGACCCGGATGTGGCGGCACTTCACGGTGCCGGGGGTGGGCGTTGCACGTTGATAATTCAGGCTGCCTGGATTGCGTCGCTTAAAAGGATATGATGAGATTTAAGTTCACCTGACTAAATTGACTTTAGTTTACCTTGTTAAATGGGTTTGCAGCCACAGAATTTTGCTTCAAACCTGGCTCTCGTTTTTTTTTGGTGTGGTACTCGTATGTAGTTGGGAGGCCTTACCACCCATCCACGCCCTAATTCTATGCCCGCCGCCAGCAAAATCGCTTTCGACCACTCTGGATCCCTGGCTTGCTGGGATTGATGTGCGGCATCCCAAATGGATGTGGCGGAGCAATGAACAGCTGAGCTGGCTTCCTCCGAGAGGTTTCCCGTTTTATCCGAGCTTTAGCCAGTTTTTGGCCAGTTTTTGGTTGAACCTTCCAGATTTTCCAGGTGGGATGTTTTTTTTGGAAGGACCACTTGATGGTTTTCATCATTTTCCATGGCCATCCATGGCCAATGGAGACTAGCAAGGTGCCTCCATCTGCTGACGCCCTTGGATCTGATGAAGCGCTTGGATGATCCGGTGACCCCAGGGGGGTTGGTCAAGGGATGTGTCCTTGAACTGGATACCCCAAAATCGCACTTTTTTCGAGGGGACATGATTGTAAAGCATTGGAATTTGGGGTAGGCTGTTTTCAGATAAACTCAAATGTCCCCACTTTGGGAATTTTCAAGGTATTGAACATCACCACTGGAGGGTTGGTGAAACAGGTAAAACATTGGACCTTTTCACAACCCTCAAATCTATGGGGTCGGATATGAGGAGAAAGACCCATAGAAAACTGGGTTGGTTTTGGATGGTTTTGGCACCCTAGGGCCCAGCCAAATAGCTGACCACTTGACTAGTCGGAACCCGGGCATCTCTTTCCCAGAAAGATCGAATTCAGCCTTGCCGGGGGGAATTGATGGGCCCCACCTTTTATAAATTAGTTTATAACAAAATCTAACCGTAGATGGTATATCAACGATAAATCCCAGTTAGCCAAGTTGTGAAGCAACTGACGTATCTTAGTTGCCCCTTCCTGTACTCTCTTCGCGCATGCCAGGGCTGGTGGAAGACAGTTTGCTCAGTGTACAATGATGAGCCCCTCTGGCTGCAAACTTTGGGGAAGCGGGGATCCAGCATCAGTGATTCGCAACTTGTGTTTCTTTTTTTGTTTTTGTGGTTGATGTTGATGTTGATGTTGAGGATGATGATGATGATGATGATGATGATGATGACGATGATGATGATGATGACGATGATGCTGATGATGCTGGTGGTGGTGGTGGTGACGGTAGTGGCGGCGGCGATTGTATGTGGGATTATGTGCGGGACGATCCAACTCACCATGTGCACCTGCCAGGTGGTGGTGGGTTGCTGACGTACGCATCATTGAATTGCAGGGAGCCTAGGTAATTTGACGAGCTCACTGCGAATTTTACCCTACTTACTTGTGGTGTGAGAGTCCCTGGTCCGGACTTTCATGTTATGACTGTTATGACAACTAGAAGCTGGAGTCTTAAGTGCGATGACAGCCAATGCATGCCGTTAAGCGGGGAACATGTTCCTTGGGCAGGCTCGAGCATGAACAAAAAGTGAAGGCACCGGGAAGCATAGATGTTGATCATCTTTACAAAGCAAACGAAGCTGAACGAAGCTGCTTTTAGGGTACTGGATGACTTGATTAATTTCCAAGTGGATCCCAAGGTTTGTGACTGCGGCCGCTCTGCTTTTGATCATTTTACACATTCAGGCAGGTGCTGCAGATCAGTCAGGATCCATGAGATTTGATTACGCGATGATAAGCGTGGAGGTAGTGGAGGTGGCAAGTACTGTACCTCAGAATTGAGAATGGAATGAGGGATAGGAACACTCAGAAAGAACTTGAAAGGGCCGGAGTCTAGGGATACAGGCTGATACAGCCGTAGGATACAGCCCCTTTCTTCTGAGGGCGTCTTCACTGGCATGAAGAATGCTGCTGTGGTGGCTCTGGCCCCGGTGAGAGTGACAAGCGACGCCGTCATTTCGCAGCTGCGGATGTGGGCAAGTGGCAACCTACCTTTTAAGAGGCATACGGCATACTGTGTGAAAGGTACATATGAATATGTAAAATAATAATGATAGTGATAATTATAATGATAATGATATTGATAATGATAATGATAATAAGAGTAATAGTAGTAACAATAATGATAAAAATAATGATAGTGCTAATGATAATGATGATAATAATACTCTAATGATCACAATAGTAATAGTAATAGTAATGATAATAATAACAATAATGACAATGATAATCGTAGTAATAGTATTAATATCCTTGTCAATCCATGCTTGGTGGCAGACAAGTCTATTTGTTCTTGTGGATCCGACTTTGTGGCATTGGGCTCAAAAGTCATCAGCTACGATAGAACATTGATGCACACAAGATTCACAACCGGTTGGTGCCAAAGACTTCCGACCCGACAGAGTGCCATCAGACCGGAAAGAAGCTCGTAGCTATTTCACCAGCAAAATCACTAAATATACATCTCCCCAAAAGTTTCACCAACTTTTTACCATGTATTTAACTTCCAACAACTTTCAACCACATCTCAAAAACATCAAAAAACATCAAAGTTCCCAAAGTTGTCCTTTGGTTTCACTTCGTTTCACCATGGCACCGCAGGGTCGCATCGTTTTGGCTCCCCACGCGCCACAGCGGATCCTGGATCTCTATCGCAGCCTGGAGAGCCCCCGGCGCCTGGGCAACACGCCACGGCGCCGCACCGCGCACAGCGCGCAGAAGAGACGCCCCAGCTCGGCGCCGGCGGCGCGGGCGCAGCGTTGCTGGATAGAATGGATAGAACCAGGAAAAATATCCGATGAAAAAACGATGGGTAAAACTTTTGGGATTCGATGTTGGCTAATGATTAGCTAATGAGGGCAGGGATTGAAATTTGCGAAATGATGTAGAGTTGGAAGATAATGAACATACCCCCGAAATGATGGTGATACGATGAGTGAAACATCTAGCGGGGATTATGTACTATTCCAAGGGCTTGGAACCCAATTGTAACCAACCGACGAGGAGTCGAGGATGGGTCATGCCACTCATGTCAGTTGATCCAGGGATGATCATCCAGTAGCTCCAGGCGCCTGTTCAGTTTTTTAGGGAATCATTTCCGCAACGATTCAGCAATTGTTAAACTGTATCAAATGTATCATCAGCCATCACGGCAGTATCCAGTAATTGTTTCATTCCGTCTTAGGGAAGATGGTGGTTCTCTCCTCTCACACAGTAGCACTGCTGGTCTACTGCGGCCTGGCATCTAAGGCAGTGCTCGTCACGAAGATCACAACGGCAGCAGTTGCTAAACCCAGTTTATGGTGATGGTCAGTGCTGGTGCGGAGTTGTATTTGGTTTGCTCCAACAGGCACAGTTATAGGCTGTGGGTTTCAGTCATGAGCATAGACCCACGTTCTTTATTAAGTAGGACTTCCAATTTTCCAACCATTACTGTCCCTTCCAGGCCTTTCCAGGCCTTTCCAGGCCCTTCCAGGCCCAGAGCCAAGGTTGGAGCATTGGTACGCTCTTCTGCAAGGAACGCGTGGGCGTGGGGCATCTTCCCCGTCCCTCCGCCTGCATCTTCCGGCGCCCGCAGAGTGCAGGCGCCACCGGGTCCATGACCGCGCCGCCGCATCAGCGACCGGTGTCCTGGCGGAAGGGGGTTGAAAGCAACAAACATTGGGCTATAACTTGCGGTAACTTACGGAGTTATCACCAACAAGAATGTGGATATCATGGGATATAATATATATATAATATAATATATAATATAATATATATATAATATATAATATATATATATATTTATGGGGGTGTTTGAAAATGGGGGATTCACCACCAATCGATGGCCATTTTAGTGGAGAAAATGATGATTCAGCAGGATTTAGAGGTATCCTATTTTCAGACAAACCCATGTAGTGTGAACAAAACCCAAACATGACACCTGCAAAACCATGACTTTGACATTTTGGCATGATTATGAGCTCCAAAAGTAAACCATTGGCCCAGTTTGAGTAGACTTTTTGTGGGATGCAGAGACTGAAACAACAGTTGAACTCCAACTTCCTTTGCGAACGCATTTCCTCAGCGTTGGCAAGTGCACGAAGCTTCGGAAACCCATGGGTAGGCAGTCATGAAGTAGGCAAGTTATATTTGCGCAGGCTCCTCGCGTAGGCTAAGGATACCAGTTATGAGCTTTTACATTTTTCATTTGTGATGTTCGCATGGGCAAATGAGAAGGCAGTTTTAGGATCTTTACAGACCAAAGGTGTGCACGACGGCTTCCTTTTCTAATAAAACGGATCCTGCATAGCTCTAGTAGTGGACAGGCTCCACGCACCCCTTCAGAAACATCAATCATTTGGCCTTTTGGGGGTGATGATATACAGATATATACAGTATTGTATTATATTTGTTTTTGAAAAAATGGTTTCCTTTTTGAAAAAATGGTTTACTGTAACTGTATATTGTATTATATTGTATATATAACAGTTTACTAATGGTTCCTCTGCAATCTGGTGAGTTAATCCCAGGGAGCGGAGCTACTACGGTCCCACCTCGGTGGGGTCGACCAACCCGAGGTTTTCCTGGTGGGTGAAAACGGCGTCGACCCCAAAGATTGTGTGCCTTGGCAGTGCGGGTTTGAGATGTTTGAGATCTGACAGATGTGTCAATGGGGAAAGGCATGAATCAAAGCCTGCAGACTGCTTGATTCATCCGGTAGATGGCATGGAGATTTCAGTAACATTTTCTAGTCCAAGAATGTTTGTCTATTCCAACGTCTTGAAAATGGCCTGGTCATCTTGATGCAGTCCACCAAGGATCTTGTCATTGCCATGTCAGAATATGCAGGGCTCGTGCAACAAACGTCTCAAAAGTCTCAACTGAAGATGCTGCAGTCCATTAGCACTAGTGGTCACTAGCGGTCAGGAGCTGTAGGCATTTTCACCATTGGGAATAGCTCTCATAGCTCTCATTGCTCGCAAACACGAAATCTCCCATGCACAATTTGTTGGCCCTCATGCCGTCGATTTTCATAACTTCAGTGTCTTCCACTACGGTTCTTGTTCGGCTGTAAGAAAGACTTTAACGAATATTGGGATTTGACAATAATGATGATACAATAAAGTTGATCAATGATGGTGGGTTGATGGTAGATTCTTGTAGCTCTGAACTGTGAAACATGATCCAGTCGTCAAGAATCCGCTGCTGTGATTTTGGCTCCAACCCAAAGTCCATATCCGGAAGAAAAGGCACTGAGAGCTGGTGTATTCATTTGATGGCAAGCAGTGGTCAAAATTATCAGCCCCCAAATAGATCGTGTAGTTTGGTACTAACATATACTAGCTTTTGTCATCGTTTGTCCTCCCTTGTCATTCCATTTTTCGCCCAGGTCGACATCCACAACCCACGTCGTTTCTCGAGCTTGGAGCGGACCTTTGCAATGCGTGGCGTACGACATTTGGATCCTTTGGTGCCAGTGGCGCCGGGAACACTGCCAAGGTACCGGCGAATGGGGCATTTATTCATGCCATTTCATGCCCAATGGATGGCCATTGATATAGGGAAACTGATGATCATCCATATGATCAACAAAATTTTGGGCCATGGTCAGACACGCCACTTTTTGGGCCAAGGATAACATCGAGGCACCCGTGACTAGCTGCTGGACTTCATGAATTATTTTAGCTAAGGAAAGACCAGACGCCTTATATACATGTGTATATATTGAATATATACATATATATATATATATACATATATATATATATATACAATATATATGTATATATATATATATATACAATATATATATATACATATATAATATGTATATATATATATATATTCAGTTTTGATATGACAAACTTTTTCCCCCTACAGTGACAATCGCCCCTTACATTGTGAAGGCATATGTCCAGGGCCTCCGGCCTCGGAACTTTCCAGGCCGGACTCGATGGGCTACAGCAGCAGTTCCAGTACGAGGCCCCTTCTGAGGGACGGATCATCCAAGGCTTTGACTTTCAGGGATTCAGTTGGGTTTATGAGTTTATGATGATAATTATCCATGATTATTGGGGTTTCTGATAATGATTATCCATGATTATTGGGGTTTATGATAATGATTATCCATGATTATTGGGGTTTATGATAATGATTATCCATGATTATTGGGGTTTATGATAATGATTATCCCTAAAATAACTAAATTTTGATTGGGTTTATACGATTATCCCTATAATTTGGGTTTATGATAATGATTATCCATGACTATTGATGATTGGGAGCCAATTTTCTATATCATTGAGATGATTGAGATGATTGAGTTGGGATAACCATCAGTTGGGAGCCCATTTTTTCGATATCATCTATAGATAATTGAGGCTTCACCCCATGCCTCTGCCATTTGAGTTCACACTCCGGATGACTCCTAGACAATTGACGAATGTCGGGCAGCACAAGAGAACCGGCTGTGGGGAAGGCAGTTCTTCAGACAAGAAGAGGGATCTTGTAGTCCTGACCAGAAGAGGGGTCTTGTAGTCTTTGCAACCATGCAATTGTGGAATGATATCTGCGGTTAGGTACAATGGTACAATTTCACGCTACGTGTAGTGACCTTTTTTCAGTGCTTACTGGAAGGGGCCCATGATTTTTTCTGGGGACCATTCTTTCCGAGGACCATCTCTGACTTCGCACCGATCCCAGCTTTTCGACCCGTGAGCTGAGTGGGGCATGGAGCCATTTGGGTGGTCCGAACGACGCTGAGGAGCCTCCAGGCATTGCAGCCCTGTGAAAGTGTGGTGTCAAAAAATCGTAAAGATGCTGGCTTGTTCTTGCTACTGAATTCTACTATGATTGAAGATAACAGCCAACCTCAAACAGCATCAAACATATATATATATACACATCTATTTATATCCTCTTCCATCTTCCAATGGGGTTGGTGCTTTGGTGCTTACAGCTACAAAATCCCGAGGCAGCTGCGTCGAAACCTCGTTAAATAGGACGGGATTCAGACGGCCAAATGTGCCAAGCGGAAATGTGAAAAAGTCGCAGCTGAAAGGACTTGGTGAAGATGCGTTGGCTAAGAGCTCAAGTGGTGTATTGATGTGTATTGATGTGTATTGATGTGTATTGATGTGTATTGATGTGTGTTGTGTTTTCGGGCGATGCACAGCCATGTGTTTCTGATCCACAAAGAATCAAATATTCTTAGGATGTCTACGGTACAAACACCGAAGACATCCAAATACATTTCGCTTGCTTGAAGCGTGTGAAGTTTCATGCAAACCAGTCCTTGCCCAGACGATAGACTCTATCTGGCTTTGTCCAAAAATGATGGACGACCTCCCCTCCAAACAACAGGAAAAACCAAGTTGGAAACGATGATCAACCATCTTTTCCTATCATTTTCCCATCATTTTGTGGGTTTTCCCATGGTTTTCCCATGGGTCATGGGTTATTTTTCCATGGTTTTCCCGGCAGATCACTTGGTTCCTGGTGGTTCCTGCTGTGCCTCGAGGTCATTGGCACGATCTTCGCGCCGCTGGGATTGATGGTGCTGGAGAGCACTTGGCTCAGGCACGGAGGGCGCCAAGGATCCACTGGTTTTGTGAAGAAAATGTGAAAACATATGAATATACAGATTCAGTATATGATTATATATATATATATGATTATATATATTATGTATATCATATGAATGTATATCATATGAATGTATATCATATGAATGTATATCATATGAATGTGTGTATATATATAACGTGTATATATATATATATTATAATGTGTATATATAATTATATATATACTGTATATATATATATATATATCGGGATAGTCTGGTTAAGAGCCCCCAATGAGAGCCGTCCATTCCACAGCAGTTGAACACGAACGGTATCAGGGGGGCGTGTGAAACGTGCACAACTTCTGTGAAACGTGCACAACTTCTGTGAAACGTGCACAACTTCTTGCAAACGTGGACAACTTTATGAATTCGATGACAAGTTCTCAAAAACTGCAAAGAGCTCTTAATCAGCGGAGCCCACACATATATATATTTATAGTAGGCTTGGCTTGGGTTCATGTCAGGTTGGTGTTGCAGCAGTTGCAAAGAACAAAACCTCTGTGTTTCTCGGGCGTGGAAGAATCGAACAATTCATCGGTTGTTTGTGGTGTATCTGCAACTTTGATCATTTGATCAACGATGTTTTCGATCGCCATTAGAGTTGATCAAATATGTCGTGCATATGGGGGTGGGTAAAAACCTATTATTATCAATTCTAATGGGATGAACATCCATTTACCAGCTATTTTGGGGTTCACTAGATGCCAGGGTTTTGACCAATAGCCATATGAGTTTGTCCTAGGGTCCTAGGGTATACATTGTCCAAATGGCAATCTGATAGGGCACCTAATGATTGACCACTGGATTTGAAGGTGCCCCGACTTTCAAAAAACATACACACACCCAAAGCACGTACTCCTTTGTGCAATTTCTGGGAGACCTCATTTGGCCAGGGCCTCTGCGTGGCAGCTCAAAGCTCAGCCTCTGCGTATGTGCTCATGAAATGAGTTGAAACCAGCTTTGCAACACCAGTCATAGATGGATCATGATGGATCTATGAGAAATAGTTTTATTACAATAACTGTTTCACAAACTGTTCCATGAGGTGTTCAGTAAATCATTCTATTTCCATACCCCTTGTTGGACGTATTTTTCACCAAGGCATTACCTTATGGTGGGACCAAAGTGCGCTACCAAATAGCTGGGTCTCGTTGAAACATGTTGATCAAGTATTGTAAGAATGAAACACCAAGGTGATGCATCCATTGACCTCCCACTGGACAAACAGAGAGCACATTTTTGAAGGAACAAGTTTGACTTCTGGGACACTTGGAATCCTCGTCATTGACTCAAAATATCTCAAAATACGAAGACTCCTTGTGACCACTGTGACTCTGGCAGTTGGAGCAGGTACTGGTAACACTGAGATCGCGGTGGCGGCTCCAGCACCGTGGAGAACTGTTCATCCCACAGTGCGATACTGCTGATTTGGGCGTGAAGACCCAGGATTGTCCCGTTTTTTTTCGGGCTGATGAAGCTATAGTTCTGTATAGTTACTATATAGTCACTATATATATCAGCTAGCAGCATCTAGTAGCTAGAAGTGCATTGATTTTTAGCAGGGCACGGTTTGACGCATACTCGCTTCTCATTGCTAAGCTTCATGTGGCTGCTCAAAGAGGGGAACACCCGCACTCCCAAGAAGCAGTCATTAGAACTTGTGGGCACTGGAGCCCGTTTAAGAATCCCTTTTCCACACAAAAGTTCTGGGGATTCTCAGCACTTCGTTTCGCGGGGGCACTGCTTCTCTGGACTTCTGGCACATTCTCTTTCACCCAGTTTATAACAGCTGAACATTTCATATTAGGCAGATGGATCTTATTTAATCATATTTAATCTATCTTCTCAAAACGGCAGTCTCAAAGTTCTATTTTTTCGCAATGCTGGCATCGGCGAATTTCAAGACTCCCAAGGCCATGGCATCTCAATGATGGGTTTTGGTCTGTCGGATGTTGAAAAATGTGGTTCATCAGAAAACCATTTGTAAACAATTCTTTGAAAGTGTCGCGAATGATACTGAAGACTCTTTTGGCCAACTTTGATCTCATCATTGATTTGTTGAAGAATGTTTAGAGCCGAAAGTTATATAAGGCTTGCCCTTGCACCTTCACCTTTTTAAAAATTGATATTAAAAAAAATGGCATCACCCGTTGAAGACCCCGCACCTGGAAGACAAAAGCCGTGCTCAGGGGAGCTACCCAAAGGGAGGGAGCCGTAAGCTTGAAGAAATATGGCTGGGTCAAAAACCCTAACGGTCCCAAAATCAGTCGGTAAGCATCTCCACACAGAGTATTATGTTTTTTTTTTAAACCATAGTTTCATGATGTTTCATGTATGTCGATTTTGGAGCCAATTTGAGATGAACTCCAGTTCCAAACTTTTTTTTTGCAACGGCTAACCTGGCTGTGAGCTATGTGCAGCTTGAGGTATTGGCTCACAGCATGTCAACGATCTCCAGTTTTGGGCAATCGGCCCCAGTAAGAATCGGAGTCCTCCTGCCACAGAGGCAACGATGCCACACTTGTTTGAGTACGACATGACAGAAACATCCTGAATTTCTTCCACAAATCTCGGTCGATGCTCAAGGCAGTCCATTTTGGCTTCGACCATTGCACCAACTTGGCATCGCCCATGAAGCGCACCGCCTCCCTGTGCTTGACGGCGCCCCGGCGCCGGAGGACGGTCCGCAGGGTTTCGAAGCCGTCAGGGAAGGCGGTGAAGAGGAGACCAGGAAGCGCCATGAAGCGGAGACTTGGCGGGAGACGAGAGGATGGGGGATGAAACTGGATGAAAGATTGACATTTTCAGCCATTTCCTCCTCCATATTTTATTTTGGGGGATGAAGATCCATTTGAATTGGTTTTAATTGTGGTTTCAGCAGCTAGTATAGTTTCCATTCCCGACCAACAGTTGACGATTATAGAGGAACAGTATCAGGACGGAGCAATACCAACTACTGGTAAGCTGGTAAGCCCAAAATGGGAGTTGATGATTCCGAAGCTTGACCCAATGAGGAGCTGCAAGGTGGTCTTTTTGAAAGGCATATGGAAAGGAGACTGTGGAAGTGTTGTTTTCAACGTTACTAACCCAAGGTGCGAGATCCAACTTGGATTGATTTCGGCCAGCTTTGAACTACCAAGAGTCGGCTATTAGCTATTACTTTCAAGCTATTTCATTGGCACCATAGATCTACAGCGATGGGAAAACATCCCAGAAGCTGGTCAGATGCCACTTGGTATCACCGAGGAAGCGCGTCGCAGCGCTGGGTCGAGCGCGTCTGGACAGACGCGAGGTGAGAAATGGGCTGTGGCTCCGTTGGGACAACGAGCGGATCGACATTCAAGGGATGATGTTAACCCTGGATTCACAAACCCTGGTCTATCGGTCCATTATATAATTAGGGGTTAAGCGGGTTAACCCCCGTAGTGATCATCTGCCAGGAGATTATACCCCACTTATCCCAACCACGGTGAAAGAGCCGGCCGGGACTTTCAATGCGTGGATTTCAGGCCCGCGAGGATGAAGAGAGTGAAGAAGAGTCCACAGATGATGAGGATGGCATGGGTGGCCCTGGGGCCTCCAAGTCACTATTAAAGTTTAGACAGCCTGCGCCCACCAATAGTGACCTTTTGGACTGACGGTCTCTCTAGTAGGGATTATCAACCTTCATTGCCTACTGTTAGTGTTTGTGGGTGGACACTCTGTCTTTTTTGTCAAAAACAATGATGTATATATAAAGATAAGCTGTAGTTCTTGGAGCAGCTCAGGAACTGACCATAGTGTTGTTTAATCGACCTATAGTACTATCAGGACGGACATCCATTAGTGGGGGGCAAAAACGAACTCGTAGCCATCGGGGTTCGCCTTTTCAGCGAAATCTCCTTCAGCCACAACAGTCACATTGTAAATAGCTAAAATGGTAAGTTCAAGATCAACTGAGCTCAACTAGAAGCTTGCAGGAGCCTCACCTATTGTAAGTTGGACAACCCGCTTTTTTGCCGAAAATCTGTCACCAGAGTCACCAGAGCTTCTGCTTGAGAGATCGCCCTTGCACTCTGGAGGACAGTGATGATGAAGAGTTGGAGAAATGGGAAGAAAAACTGATAGCAATGGAGGACCGACGGGAAGATTGTTGCAATATGGGCTTGTCTGAGAATAGTATACCTGTAAATCTGGTTAATATGGTTAATTATCAGTATCCCTAGTTGTTGATAGTGAGTTTTGTCAGACACATCCAAATATTGCATGTTTAGTTAGTGATATATATATAATTATATACACATACATACATCATACATCCCAATATACATCCCAATATATATATATGTATATATATATATATATGTATATATATATATATATGTATATATATAAATATCAATATATATATATATATATATCAATGTACATATATATATATATGTATGCATACACATCCAATAATCCCAATATATATATATATATGTATATATGTATATGTATATATGTATATGTATATATGTATCTATGTATGTTATGTTATGTTATGTTATGTAATGTAATGTAATGTAATGTAATGGCATGTAATGGCATGTAATGGCATGTAACGGCATGTAATGGCATGTATGTCTGTCTGTCTGTCTGTATGTCTGTATGTCTGTATGTCTGTATGTCTGTCTGTCTGTCTGTCTGTCTGTATGTATGTATGTATGTATGTATGAATGACGCTCCTGGGGCACGTCGCCTTTACCCCCAACGAACCAGATCTTTGGATGAGGCCCGGTTGGATTGAGTCTGGAAACACACTTGATAACACGGGCAGATGCATGAACGAAATCCCAGTTGACATTTGGTGGCAGTACGCCACAGATACTATTTTGTTACATTGCCAGGCAACCGCATGCGATGACAATCCGCAAGCCATGGGGGCCCGTGGAAGTCTGGGCTTTGATACCACTGTGGGTGAAGCGAATGAGGATGGCTGGATCTGGCTACATGGAGACTCACCATGTCGGGGAATTGGAATGGTTCACGCTTGCGGTTGCGAAACCGTCCAAAATCCCTGCAGGCACGTTTGTGTGAATGCAGCATTCAATGTTGTTCTGAGTCATTGCACCGAACATCTAGCTCCATCCTCACAAAGGAACTTTTTTTAAACAATCCGTGTGATGAGATTTTGGCGGATGGTGAATGTTGTTTTTCTCGCTTTTTCCCTATGCAGGATTGTCTTTACAAATGATACAAATGGTTCGAACGCACCGCGTTCAAGACTTAGCTCCCTTGCTTGTGACTGCTGGAATATTGGAACGCAAGGAAGAGTCACCATCGGCGCCATTCCGTCTGGATCAACCTCGATTGTCGGCCATCTGGAGCCAATTCTGCTTGGTTTTTATCCCATCGCAGGCTGAGGGCTCACCATTGGTCAAGTGCACGTGCTGGTATCACCAACACTATGGCCATTGTGTTCACTGCTATTCAGTTGCCACCTACAAAGGCTTCATGCGAGAGGAAGCACCATGTCAGACAGCAGAGGAGGCTGCAATGGCCTTAGGGGATTCGGGCGATGAGGCAAGAATCCCTGAGACCAGGTCCAAGAGGCAGAAGCGCAAACGCGGTTGAAACAAGGGCCGCATGAGATGTGTCTAGCAGACATGTGCTACCTCAGATGTCAATCTCCCAAGAGACTGCTCCAACAAATCTGACGCGTGGCGAAAAAGATTGCGAACCACTTCGTTGCAGGGCCTCACGTGTGATGAATCAACTGAGCGTGCATTTGTTGAAGTCAGAAAGAAACAGGATTATCAGATCAAAAAATGTAGTCATGCAATTGGATCTTGCTTGATTGGGATTCACGAAACTGTTGGAAACAGGATTTGCTTGACTTGAAACTTTCTGCTGATAGCAGTCCTTGCTGTGTCCTTTATACGTTGTGGTCATATGAAAATCGTCAGTGAAGCATTAACCTCAAGAACCTGAGCTCCGCACTTGAGGCTCATATCGTGACCACAGTCATGACGCGTGGTGATCCAATGTTTTTGTGCCTCGGTTGGTTGCGACAGGTCATAAAAGTTTGGAGGAAAGTCACATCCCAGATTACAGAAGGTTAAGCGAAACACCTGTTATAGACTCCAGTAAGGTTTTTGATTCCCATCTCTGAGACGTAGCTTTAGGAAATAGGGAGGAGAGGAGGATGTTGGCTTGCAAAAGAATTCGATGCGTTTACACGCAAGAACAGAAGACACGGATTCAAGGATGCGTAAGTGAAAGATAAACAACCCTGATATGCAATGTTTTTTTTTGGGGGCTGATTGCAACCAAATAGTTCGACACGGGTGCTGTAACAGGCCAGTGTATTGTCTAATCACGAAAAGCCGTTTTTAATAGCGAATGCTAATTCCTAATCACGAAAAGTGTATGTCGACTAAATGCGAATAGCAGTACCAGATACCATACTGATGCAGAAATGTTTTGGGATTTGGAATCGTTTTTCATTGTGGCTGCAGCATTTGGTGAAAAAACATGCGCGATGCCTCAATCGTTGCTCATTGTGGCTGCAGCATTTGGTGCAAAAACATGCGGGATGCCGCGTGTGATGGGTTCGCTGGCTGGTGAAGAACTGGCCACACAAATCCAGGCTGGGTGTTTCTTAATCGGACTTTTGACAGTCTGGATAACTCTGTGAGCTTGTTTTCATAGTAATCAAACAGAACTCACATGGTGGCAGGCCGTGCAAAAGTTGAATCAGTCGCGGCGCAAACGTGGCTTTCCTCCTTTGCCTTTGCCAATGGAGCAGGCAGACCAGGATGCAGCAAAGCGCTTAACCACAAACCTTGCTTTTCTTAACCCCGAAGTGTACTTTCCTTAACTATGAATCTTCTGGAACTTTAACCACGAACAAGTTTTATACCACGAACTCCGCAGTATGATGCTCCGCAGGCTGGAATTTGAGTATCTCAAGGTATCTCAATGCTACGAAGCTAGTATCTCAAGCTACGGGGCTGGAATTTGAGTATCTCAATGTATCTCAAGCTACCACGCTGGTATCTCAAGCTACTGAGCTGGTATCTCAAGCTACGGGGCTGGAATTGCACTGGTGTCTCAAGCTACGGGGCTGGAATTTGAGTATCTCAAGGTATCTCAAGCTACGGGGCTGGTATCTCAAGGTATCTCAAGCTACAGGGCTGGTATCTCAAGCCATGGAGCTGGTATCTCAAGCACGGGGCTGGAATTTGAGTATCTCAATGTATCTCAAGCTACTGGGCTGGTATCTCAAGCTACGTGGCTGAAATTTGAATATCTCAAGGTATCTCAACTATTTGAGTATCTCAAGGTATCTCAAGCTACGGGGCCTGAATTTGAGTATCTCAAGGTATCTCAAGCTACGGGGCTGGTATCTCAAGGTATCTCAAGCTGCAGGGCTGGTGTCTCAAGCCATGGAGCTGGTATCTCAAGCTACGGGGCTGGAATTTGAGTATCTCAATGTATCTCAAGCTACCGGGCTGGTATCTCAAGCTACCTGGCTGAAATTTGAATATCCCAAGGTATCTCAACTATTTGAGTATCTCAAGGTATCTCAAGCTATGGGGCCTGAATTTGAGTATCTCAAGGTATCTCAAGCTACGGGGCTGGTATCTCAAGGTATCTCAAGCTACAGGGCTGGTATCTCAAGCCATGGAGCTGGTATCTCAAGCACAGGGCTGGAATTTGAGTATCTCAATGTATCTCAAGCTACCGGGCTGGTATCTCAAGCTACTGAGCTGGTATCTCAAGCTATGGGGCTGGAATTGCACTGGTGTCTCAAGGAAACATTTTGCAGTGACGGTAAGCTATGTTCGCGGATTGGGAAAGGTCGTGCGCAGCAAAGGAAACATTTTGCAGTGACGGTAAGCTATGTTCGCGGATTGGGAAAGGTCGCGCGCAGCAATGGAAACATTTCGCAGCAATGGAAACATTTCACAGTGACGGTAGGCTATGTTCGCGGATTGGGAAAGGTCGTGCGCAGCAATGGAAACGTTCGCAGTGACGGTAAGCTATGTTCGCAGATTGGGAAAGGTCGCGCGCAGCAATGGAAACATTTCGCAGCAATGGAAACATTTCGCAGTGACGGTAAGCTATGTTCGCGGATTGGGAAAGGTCGCGCGCAGCAATGGAAACATTTCGCAGCAATGGAAACATTTCGCAGTGACGGTAAGCTATGTTCGCGG
>Ga0126342_10010402_pt1 | contig 16640 bp, 16 predicted proteins | sample Cyp1metagenome_FD_92528 | JGI IMG/M metagenome (GOLD analysis project Ga0126342, IMG submission 92528) | Coral microbial communities from Lord Howe Island, Old Settlement Bay, Australia - Cyphastrea 1 metagenome | ecosystem: Host-associated > Invertebrates > Cnidaria > Coral ... | reverse complement strand
TTTTTGGCATCAACATAAAGACCTAAAGGAAGATGTGCGTTGACGCGATACGGGGGCTTTTTTATTTTGAGGTCTTGGAGGGCTATGTTGGGTTTGTCTAAGACCATTTTTCCTGCATGGGAGGTCAATTTTTGAATTTTTGGTGCTATGTTGCATGCAGCCTTTGGGATGTGTGATGTGCAAAAAACACTGTAAATACCGTGAAAAGATTGCCTTCGGAGCAATGTAGAAGCATTTTTTCAACCCCAACGGGAGAGTAACGTTATTAAGATTCATTTGGGGTGTATTTTGTTACGCCTTGCTGACTCGCTTTCCGTTTTCTTCCGGACTGGTTTGCAGACCATGATGTTTCTCATATGGAAACAGATGGAAACGGTGAAAGGGCAACACGTTCGTATACACTTTTTGGGATGGGAACCTTCCAGGAAGTAGCTGGTGTCCAGGTCCTTGGCGAAGCATCTTGGAGAAGCGATGGGTTTGGTTCTGTTTTGCCAAAGTTGATGAACGTTGTGCAATGCTCTGTTTATACATGTTTATACCGTAGACACAAGGATATTGCGATTCTTGATCATTCTTGATGACCCTTTAGAAATCTGCCAGCCCTTTAGTGTTTCTGAAATCATACTTGGTGCTATGCGGTGCTTCTTCCTGCACGAAAAATGGCAGCACTCCGTATTTTTGGGACACCATCGACATCTGCAACTGGTTGAGGAATCATCTGAGGCTACTGTCAACAATCTGACATTCCAAGCATCGCTGATGCATGGTGGGACTCTTATTCCTAGTGACTGCTTCCCCAACAGAGATGGTCAAGCCTTAGTGATGCCATCCTTTGTTTTCAGTGGTAAACTCATGGCTGGGAGGTGAAGCTCAGAGTGGCTTGTTGGGTTTGTTGAACTTTCCGCCCTTCTACCAGTTGCCGCGCGCTTTCTGCGGCTATCGAATGGGCGGAGACTTTGGAGACTACTCCCTGCAAGGCAGGGAGTCCCGGGAGCTGCCAGAAACATGTCATGTGAGGAGTCAAGGGATGCCCGTTGCACTGTGAAGCCCCAGGAACCTGGTATGAAGAAGCTGACATGGAGGGCCTTGGAAGTGTTCTTTCCTTGCAACTCTCCTCCAGCATGCACTTGGGAAATTCCAACCTTGACATGACACCTGGCAAATCATTGCAAATCAAAGTTGTCGGGTTGTCGGAAATTGACTGTGTTTTCGAATTGATTTGGAAGTTGGACTTGTGCTCAGCAGAATCACGGCTGTACAGATGGGGCAGATGGGGTCAGATGGGGACGGATGGGGATGGGGATGACGACAGTCAGACAGTATCCGCTTTCCACCAAGGCTTTAACTTGCAATGAGGAAAAACAAATATATCTTCGAGTAATCCCCACCAACTGAATTTTCATCTGACATATTGACTCTGACATTCTATCTGGCATTCTATCTGACAGATATTCTGACATTCTGCAGTGCCCACTGAGATCTGGCACTCGCGGTTGAGGCCCAGCCGTGCCCGCTGAAGAAGGAGGAGGAGGAGGAGGAGGAGAGGATGCACTTCTGATAAGATCTAGAGTCTAGAGACCCCAGGCAGGTGGGGAATGAAAGTCTCCAGGGTGGATGGGCTGCTCTCACACACAAACAGCTGATGAGGATGGGCAATTTTGCCGACAATCACGACGAGTTTAGCAGGCTGACGTACTACTGTCGTTACGATAGTCTCAGGAGTCCCGGCTGCTCTGTAGGGAGGGAGAGAGATGTGCTGCTACGTTTGATTTCTTTCTTTGAACATTGATTCATATTCATTATATATAATTATATATAAATTATATAAAATTCATTTTCAGTATCAGTACTTAAATATATCAAATATTCATTCTACATCATTATTCTATTTGTTTAGATTTGATTTTGATTGGTTTTTATCCTTTTGGGGAGCTCCTTTAAGGATCCGGCAAGCCTTGGTCTGGGTCTTTCTGTCTCGTGGCATACCTATTCTGTACTACGGCACGGAGCAGGGACTGGATGGACACCAAGGGCCTGAGAACAGCAAGGGACAAGACAATCTACGCGAATCGATGTGGCACACAGGCAGGGCGTTCATTTTTTTTTAGGGCAAACCGTTGGGGCAAAGCAAAAACAACATAATGGGCTCATAGCCATCAATCCCATTATGAGATCATTCATATCCAATATCCCATTAATGTATCATTATATGGTGGGTTAGTAATATCCAAGCAAAAACAACCAAGATGTCAGGAGATGTCAGGGACTTGTGCGGTTGTGGATATGGATGATATGGCAGCTTCTGTGTACCAAGGCTATCGTACAGATACCTGGCAATATCGCTTCATACAGAGGCTGATGCTTTGGTGTGATAGTGGTTCACTTTCCTGTCCCTTTGAAAGTTATCTTCTCATCTTTAGATTTCAAGCTGCGAGTCTTTGTTTGCAATTCCGGTTTTATAATGTGATATATATATATATATTATAATATATATATATATATATATATACAGTACATCATATACACATAACTATATGTTTAACACTTAACATGTATATTTGGATCTGGCTCCGTGCTCCTGCCATGCCAAGGAACAAGCTGCGAAAGGACTTCGGTGTCGGTGTTGGTGATGCAAAGATCAGGCAGACGTCAAAGACGATGCTTGGCGGCAGAGTGATGTTCATCAGGTCCACGTATTCGCTGCGCCTCGGACTTGCCGGGCCAATGCCGAGCTAAGGACTTTGGTCTTTTCCCGCGAGACAACCAAAGCTGGCACGATTTGGGTGTTCCTCAACAATGCTAAGAATGCAACCGAAAAGGAAGGACAAATTTACTGCCCGGGCCCTGGCTCTGGCCACGGGCTTCGAGGCAGATGGTTCGATGCCTTGTCAGGTAAACCCATGAATCGCTATTTCAAGGCGGGCTGCTTTCAGGCCCCAGACCGAAATCCCAAAGTCTTGTTTCGGGGGCGACACGTGCCCTAGACTCTTGCTTTGTGTAGAAGGCATGCTCCAGGCATGCTCCTTGTTGCCCTTTGCAAAGTTTTGAGACCTTGGCCCTGTGATCGTCAAAAATCTGATGCTCTCGAGGCCTTTTCAAAATTCCTTTTGCTCGTAGGATTTAGGATTTTTCACTCGCGGCTTCGGTTGACAGCCTGTCAATGTTCGAAAATTGGCATGAACATCAAAAAAAAGCTTCTATCGAAAGCATCGACTCAACTTGAGCAAATTAGGATAGTTTTTTGACCTGAAAACTTGCTGGAATACTCATGTTGTGAGTGTCTATTTTTTTTCTCCTGAAGCCCCGACAAACAAAATCAAAATAATGTCACTCAGAGCATCTCTGAGCACACCATACTTCATAAGATCATGACCGTCATAAGCCAAGACTCTCTGAGTACATCCCATTATTCGAAATCAGAAATTATTTCTTCGTGTTCCTTTTTAAGCATGTCAATGGGGTACTCGGAAGCAACATGGGTGCCGCTCGAGGGGCTTTGCAATTAGAGGTGCATGATCAAAGTTTGCAAAGTGCGGAAACGTGCGGAACTTCCAATATTTTCTTTGGACAGTCTGGACAGTCTGGACAGTTTCAATTCACCTGTGTCCTTGGAAGAAGCATGTTCCTGCGCAAAGAGCGCATGCGTTTATAGTGTAGCCCAGAAGTGGCTCAGTGAAATGTCTATCCATAACTCGTACCCGAGCAGTCGAGACCTAAACATGAGCTCAACTGTTGGGGTGACAATTCCTGAGGCAGGATTTGCCCTGCCTGCAGATTCGTCACGATTCGTCGTACTTCTCAGTCTCATTGCGCGCGCAAAACAGGGCGGTATACCAAACCAGGCGGCAATGCTGTCACTTCCTGCATGAATTTGGGCGGTGTTCTGCACATGCAGGCTGAGCGCATGTCTTGGTGTGGAAGTAACATCGTGAAGTCTCCAAGTTGTCACGAAAGCTAGCGGTAGCTAGCTGAGTAACTTTTGCTTCAGCAAGGGGAGGGGCAGGTCTGAGTCCAACACAGTGATTTTTCACTTGAACCCCCGCCTGTTTTTGTTTCGACCTAATACCTACAGAGGTACATGCATAGAAAGCTTCCGCTGCTAGCCTGGCAGAGACTAGAGACGCCCCTCCTGAGGGCTTTGTTTGAAAAAGAAAATGAAGAGTGTGCAGCTTTCAAGTTGCTGCATGAAAACGAAGTTGCAGGAGAATCTGTAGCCCTGTAGCCCAAATTCGTCTCAGCTCTCAATGACACCATGAAAACATGATTCCAGCCATAGTCTTCAAGTATCTCAGTCTTCCGAATAGACACGGCTGAAGAATTACAATAATACCATACAGGTCTGGGTTATTCTCAGTTTCGTTTCAACAACTTGATTACCTACTGTATATACAAAAACATATATGAAGCCCCTTATGATCCAAGATGAAACAGCCAAGTGTTTGTTGGTTCAACTGCAGGGCGTACCAAACAGCCAAGTGTATTGCCAGTGCATTGCTCAATGGATTGGTTTTGTTGGGAAAATCTTAACCGGAAACCCATGGGTTTTTACCATCAAATTGATCGGGCTTTCCGGTTAAAAATTTCCCATCATCCAATTCTATGAATTGCCCTTTTGGCATGAAGACAACCATCGCGAACAGATCTTTCTAGACATCCAGCCATTTGGCCGCTTTGGCCGCTTTGGCCTAGCTGCCCGCGCCATCATGGATGACGTTGGTGCTGGTGTTCTAGATGCAAGGTACAACATGACAGGGACCTACAGTGCTTGGCTCACCAAAGTGAAAGGCGGGGCAGCAATGCACCAGGGCAATGCGTCACTTTGGATTTTGGATGACCTCTCTTAAAGCCTAGCGCAAAGAAATCCAGCGTATGGCGTCGTGAAGTTTGCAGTTTGTTGGAGAGTGATATCACACCGTCAAAATCCGTCAAACACATCTCAAACACATCTCAAACACATCTCAAACACATCTCAAACACATCTCAAACACATGATTTGGGATGATTGGGATGTGGCTCTTTGGAGTCAAAGAGTGCTCTGACAAGCGTGGTACAGTGGTACAGTGGTACAGCACAAGTATCCGAGCATGGCAATCGGCCTTGCCAGGAGAGGGCGCAAAAGCACGTTGGCTCTCCAGCACAACAAAGAGATACTTTACGATTAATTTCACTTCGCAGCTCTTCTTCTACGCTCAATCTGAGAGCCAAAAGACAGTTTCACATCCTATTCGGTTCAAGGACTGATGGGTTCAAATTTCAAGCGGTGTTCAGCTGCCTTGCAGAACCTGTGAAGAATTCCACCTTTACAGGCACAAGGACTAGGCACTGGAGGCACTGGTTCTGACACTTGCCTGGAAGAGCATTCTGATGTTCAGATCAAACCGTACCAGTATTGTCCAGAAGATGGGCAGCCAGTCTTGTGTGTTGTGCACTCTCAGCACCTCCGAAACAATCGGGTCTACCAAGTGTTCCTGGAGCATCGCAGGTTGTAGTGATCCACCACGTAAGCAGGACACCAACATATAAAAAAACCACCAAAATTACGCCATTTACCAAGATGGCAAACAGGATTCACCACAAACCGAACAAGGACCAGCACAGCAGGATGGAGATACCGCGCAACATCCATCCGCAACACTGGGCACAACCCGCCAGGGCTGGTGAGCTAATTGTACAAAGCCCAAAGTTGTAGGCGTTTGGGGCCGTCTATGGCCATTGGAATTCTTGTCCTTTTCGCCTTCTTGGAAAATATAATGATATGAAAATATCATTCTATCATATTTTATCCCTTTTCTATCCTTTTCCTCATTTCGCTATCTTTCCAACTGGGAGCAAAGTGGACTTCAGCCAAAGCAACGCCTTTCGTGCCACGAGTTTGAGTTTACTATTTCCCAGGTCGACTAGGTATGCGATGTATGCGCAGGTAAGCAGAAAACCCCCCCAAAAAAATGAAAACACTTGGGCCACAAACAGAAGCTGCATGGCATTTTTTTTTTGTGGGAGGACATCGTTTCTGCAGACCAGCTGCCGGATGCAGGGTCGAAGAGTCATGCACTAAGAGAGACGGTTCCAAACGGAGAGAACAGATGAGAACAGTCCAAATCTTCGACTTTGCATGACTTTTCCATCTAACGAATTTGTTTCTGCAAAAAGAACGTGCTTTTCTGAGCCGGGCTTAGGGCTTTGCAGTTTTTGCTGACACGCCCCTTGGTGCCTCTTGTCTTCCAAGGCGAGCATCCGTTTGGCTTTTCCATTCTGACAGCAGAAAGGACCTATGAACTCTTTACTCATTCCTATCAGGCGGGCCCAGCATGGTTTTTGTTGCCTAAATAGCGAAGGTTGGGCTTTGCCATGCTGCAAAGCAGTTCCTGAAAAAAAGGACGTGAAAGCTCTGCACCACATTGCCCATTGGCCCATTTCCAGAGGGAGGGGCCGGAAGGGAGAGTGCCTTTTGCAGTGCGAGTTTGAAGGTTCTTTTTCTGTAGGATGCTGAACTCTGGGTCTCTGCACTCAATGCGGCCCGGGACATTGCCAATGGGAAGGTGCCGGGGCAGGCGCTGGAATGAAGCTCCGAAAAGCTGTGTCAGCACAATACACAGAGATATGAAAGGCATGTCATGCAGCGCAATATACAAGTGATACAAGTTTGTGTAAAGATTTGAATTATTGATTTCCATCACCGTCAAAGTCCTAAGTCAGCTCTGCTTGGACCGGGTGACCGGGTTGAAGGCACCGAGCTCAACAAGACACAGCCACGAGTTCTCAAGGCCTCTGGGAGTGCTCCTGGGACAGCATTCAGCCAGGATTCAGGTCACAGCCTGCAAAGCTGAATCAGAGTTTTGAGAATCTGCGTCATACCAAACCAAACTGCTCCTAGAGTCCTAGACTCAGTAGCGAAATGTTGAGTGATAGAGCTCGCTGTACCCTTGAAACATAAAAAACTAAAGAGATCCAACGTTTTAAAGGACCACTCACTGCTTCCGTGTTTCCAGCATCTATCATCCAAAGTATCAGTGTCTCAGACATTTTATCTGAGGTGATGTAGGCAAGAAATTGCATGATGAAATGAGGTAGTGCAATACTTGGAATCAGGTCCTCACTTTCGACGTCTACGTCAGATTGCGGGGGCGATCACAGCTTGGATCCCAAGAAAGCGCAAAGTGACTCCAGTGGCTCGCTTTCTGTCGAATCACCCAGTCTCTTTCCTGCTCCGATAGGACTTGAAGATGGCCGGGCACCTTGGGAACCTCCACCAGTCACAACGAGGCTCTGTGGTGTTTATGGACTTCCGGTGTGCTTCCAATTGGACTTCCACGGACTTGCATCTGCTGCCCAGAATATCATAGAATATCTATACAGGTAAAGCCATGTAAGGCCCTTTAATACCGAAGCTTCTGTTTCTGAAGTTTGAATATGTTGGAATGCTTTCATTGCAACTCATGTCATCTCTGAAGCCAGTTGTGCTACAAGCCTTGGATTTGCAGCTGCCAGTTTCGCAGCTGCCACTGCCAGGTGGACACAACCGGCACCGGTCCAGCAGGAGCTCTAGGGAGCTCCCTGTGATTTTCGGTGAAGACATTTGAGTCAAACATGAATAAACCATGTAGAAAGGGGGAATGATAGATCTGAGATAGATCTGCGATAGATCTGATAGGGGAATGACGTCGGGAGATCACAGGTGTCGCTTACCCTTTTCAGGAGTTGGCTGCGCCGCCGCCACCGCCTGTGGACCCCTTTGCCGCCCTCGATGCCTTGGAGGAATTGGCTGGTCCAGCGCCTGAAGATTCCGCTGCAACTCCCGTAGCACCTGAATTACAGGTGAGAAGTCCTACTCGTGTCACAAAAAAAAATGCATGGGTCACATGATGTCACATGCACATCAGGACATTGTATGATAGTCAGGACAAGATCGTTTCTGAATGCTACTCATTTCCCTAGAATTTGATGGATTTTTCTACTCATTTGACTGAATTTGACTGTCTAATGTCAGCGCGCTGCCAGGGAGAGCTTCTGAAAGAGGCCCGCGCAAGAGTCACGGGTGCACTGACCTCAAAACGGAGCCTTCAGGACGGGTGACGCTGACCGAACGCTGACGCGTATATCGAGGTTGTCAATATTAACGCGAATACAATACTATACAACATAAATCAATATAAATCAATATAATACATCATAATACAATATATACATACACATATACATATATACGATAATGCACCTGCTTCATCCTGATTCATCCTGATTCACTGATTCACTGATTCATGACATTCTCATGACAGTTCGACAAATCTGTTTAGAAATTTCTCATTTTTTGAGGAGATAGAAGCTGCTGTGGCACCACCTCCATGGCGCCCAGAGGTGGAATACCATGTGACAGAAGTGGCAGAGGACGAAGCTCCCCGGGCGCCTTTCGCGTCATCTCCAGATGTGGTCATGGCAGACGTGCCGTTGTCCACGGTGGCGGCCTTCGTGACGGGCGCGGCACCAGAGCCAGCCGTTGGCGCCGTTGGCATGGCGGGTATAGCGCCACCTGCGGGCATTGGCGGCATTGGCGGCATTGCGCCCCCAGCAGGCGGATGAGACAGAGAATGTGACACACCTGACACACCGTACATATCCCGATATCATATCCCCTCCTATCTCAGAGATCTGGATTTGATGATTTTGATGGCAATGAAATCTTGCCAGGTATGGGAGGCATTGCCCCGCCAGCTGGCTTTGGAGGATTTGGTGAGGAGCATCGGGCCTTGGCAGCTGCATTGCCTGCACCCGCTGCTGCACTCGCTGCACCTGTGCCCAATATGGAGATGGCTGGTGCCTCAGTCGCTGCCCATGTCAGCCCTCACATTTTTCCAGTGCTTGAAGCGGAGACTGGATCTAAGGCACCATCTCCACCTGAAAACAATCAGGTTGCCTTACACAGTCGTTTTGTGTTGCAGCTTGTTGCCTTGTCAGCGCCTAATCGCAGTTTCAATTTCACGATTTTGGCGTTCCAGCAGATTCTGATTCTGGCCATTTCTGGCCTTTAGTCATCTTTGGATATCTTGGGTTCCTGGAAATCAGCACCAGAAATAGGACAAAGTCACGACTGGTCGTTTTCATGTACGCTGATAGGAGTCCTGGGACGATCCTCCGGTCGCATCTGCTCCCCTACCACCACAGGCATAGGATGCGTTCGCATTCATTTCCAATGCGATTTTGGTGCCACGGCCATGTCTTATCGTTTCACCAAAAGATGAGTCCCTCGGCCTGTCTATGGAAGGCACCTATACCTCCATCCTTTGGTGATGGAAATCTGGAAGCTGCTGGAGATCTCGAGACTTTGTTGAAATTGGAAGCTTGCACCTAGCACACCTTTTCAGACGCACTTGCTACGTTGGGTGCAAAGTATCAGGCAAGAACAGGCAAGATTCGAGTGAAGGCAATGGGAGTGGACACAACAAAAAAAGCAGAACCGGAGTGATCTGAACTTGGCTTAGCGGCACGGAACCAAAGGATTTGAGCGAATCTAATGGAGACAAAAAATAGACCAACCAAATTTGGCCTGGCAAAATCTCCCTTACTGGTTGGTTAGTTGGGATGATGATCCAATCTGACGAACTCATATTTTTCAGGGGGGTAGGTATACCACCAACCACCACCAACCAGCTTAAGATGGGGGGCTCTTCCCCGTAATCCCCCAAGGATGATCTTGTCGGCGAGATTATGGCAGTCACTTCAAAGGAAGCCGGAAGCCATTCGTGGCTTGCCCAAGCCAAGTTAGACAACACGGTTTTAACAGGGATGAGTTCTGTTCTTGCTATGCTTTCGGCTTGTCAGCGTTTTCTAAGCTGTGTTGGAAGTGTTTTGAACTTTAGACCCCTGTGGCAAAGTCAGTTTTGGACAGCGGCTTGTTGCACAAGATCAGCTAAGGTTATTGGAGCATTTCCATTGCATTGGTTGTGACTTTCAGGTTCTTTGACCTTTTATGCTTGCTTGAACTGTTTTGCAAGGGAATTGAGTTGACTCCCGTGAAGTACTGATTCAAGAAGTAGAAGTAGAAGAAGGAGAATGAGAAGGAGAAGGAGAAATCAGAAGGAGGAGGAGAAGGAGAAAGAGAAGGAGAAGGAGAAGAAGGAGGAGAAAGAGAAGGAGAAGGAGAAGAAGGAGGAGGAGAAGAAGGAGGAGGAGGAGAAGGAGAAGGAGAAGGAGAAGGAAAAGTATAAGAAGAAGAAGGAGGAGGAGGAGGAGAAGGAGAAGGAGACGGAGAAGGAGAAGGATAAGAAGAAGAAACAGAATAAGAATAAGAAGAAGAAGAAGAAGAAGAAAAAGAAGAAGAAAACAAGGAGGAGGGGGAGGAGGAGGAGGAGGAGAAGTAGAAGGAGAAGGAGGAGGAGAAGAAGGAGGAGGAGAAGGAGAAGGAGAAGGAGAAGGAGGAGGAGGAGGAGGAGAAGGAGAAGAAAAGGAGAAAGAGAAGGAGAAAGAGAAGGAGAAGGAGAAGAAGGAGGAGAAAGAGAAGGAGAAGGAGAAGAAGGAGGAGGAGGAGAAGGAGAAGGAGAAGGAAAAGTATAAGAAGAAGAAGGAGGAGGAGGAGGAGGAGAAGGAGAAGGAGAAGAAGGAGGAGGAGGCGGAGGAGGAGGAGAAGAGGAAGAAGAGAAGAGAAGAAGAGAAGAAGAGAAGAAGAAAAGAAGAGAAGAGAAGAAGAGAAGAAGGGAAGAAGAGAAGAAGAGAAGAAGAGAAGAAGAAGAAGAGAAGAAGAGAAGAAGAGAAGAAGAGAAGAAGAGAAGAAGAGAAGAAGAGAAGAAGAGAAGAAGAGAAGAAGAGAAGAAGAGAAGAAGGGAAGAAGGGAAGGAAGGGAAGGAAGGGAAGGAAGAGAAGGAAGGGAAGGAAGGGAAGGAAGGGAAGGAAGGGAAGGAAAGGAAGAAGGGAAGACGACGACGGCGATGATGAAGACGAGGACGAAGGCAAAGACAAAGACAAAGGCGGGGGCGAAGAAGGAGGAGGTGGAGAAGGAGAAGGAGAAGCTGGAGGAGGAGAAGACGAAGAAGGAACACGAAAATGCAAGCTCTTTGGGAATGAGGTGTTGAGAAGACTGTAGATTCAGTAGACTGTCGAAATTCTTGCAGTGCACCAGAGCTTGACGTGGTGAGTTTGTTGTTCTCTTTGATTCTATCTACAATTTTCGGTCAATTCATGTTTACTTTCATTCAATTTCACTTGCCATCTTTAAACAGCAGTTGATCTTAAGTTAATCATGCATAAATCCGTAACTTGTTCGCAGTGCAGATAGGTCCCATATGGGTCCTGCTCTCTTTTTGCTGCACCCCCTTGATTCATCTTGATTCGCTGGGAATGTCTGACAGGTCTTGGTGTGCGAGGATTGCGTGTGGACTGATGAGGTGGACTACATGCTTCGTGGCCAATTTTCCATACCCTCTGGTAAACGTTTACATAACTATGGAAAATCCCCATTTATAGTGAATTTTCCCATGAAAAATGGGGATTTTCCATAGTTATGTAAACGTTTACCAGAGGGTATCCATTGGTCCATGGCATAACGAAAGAGCAGAATCCGGGGATCCGGTCAGACCGGGAATCCGCTGAGGTTTTTCCGCAACAACTACCCAAACATTGAAAGACTCAGGACAGGAAACAACAGGAAACAACAGGAAACTACCCATATCCAGATACAGAATTAATCAGAATTATAGATACAGGTCTGGCAGGTCTGGCTTTTTGTTCGGCCGGTCTCGGACTTGTTTGGCTACTTGCTTGACATTTTTTGCCTCTTTTGTTGGCACATCCAGGAAATGTTTGGTGCGGCAAGAGGATTGTAGAGCATACTGTTGCCCTGTGCTGAGCGTGAGATCAGAGTCTGTGCTCAAAGAGGTTTCATGTCTTGGCATCAACTTTTCTTCGCCTTCTTCGCCTTCGCCTTCTGTATCCTCACCAGATCAACCAGATCTCACCAGTGCTTTGGTCCGAGGTCAGTGCTCATGGAAATCCGCTCGTAGTGTAAGCAGCCTCCAGGACGGCCGTTTTTTCAGAGTGCAAGGGAGTGGAAGTGCGAACCAAACGGGGGGTTGCTCCAAAGGTTTTCTGACATCAAGTCAAGAGGTACCAAGCATACTGAAGCATGAGTTACTGCAGCATGCTCATCACCGACAGTTGCTCGTATTGATATGTATTGACAGCAGCTTTTCTCGCAAAGCCTACAGTCTACCACTAAAAATGCTGTCAAACGATTTGTCAAGTTCCAGCGGAAAGTTTGTCTCCCCAAATCCAAAGGAATCTGTGCTACTTCAGTCGCACTTTGTAACACGTTCAGGAGGTGGCGGATGGCTTGCGATGGAGGAAGATTGCATGATGTGCGATGACAAAGAATAGAAAGGTCAGCCGCCAGTGCGCAGGATGGAGGAGTGTTTCTGCATCATGCCGTCATGCCTCACAGTTTCTGGGATGCAAGGCGTTGTGTTTGATCAAACAATTCTCGAAATTCTAGACATTAGATGACATTAGATATCTTGAATGATTGGAGCGCATGCCTTGTTTCTTGACCTTCTCCGACACTGGAAGGTGCAATGTCACTTCCATTTGGATTGGGCAAGATGCCAGTTCAATGATCACTCGCAAAGTCAAAGACTTTCGCCGGGTGAAGGCCCCTTTCTCGGGAAACATCATGGGCTTCCATAGCTTAGCGACATCGAAAAACAGACCAGAGACATCCGGTGAAGATGAAACGCGAAGCACGAAGCAACTTGAAAGTCAGAGACTAGCGCCATCTAAAAGTCTTGCCATCTGGAGACTTATGAAGTGGCGAGCATTCACATTCACAGAATCAAATTGCTGGGCTTACCCTAGAGGTGACGCTACATCAGACAGTTCACAGGAAAAGCATCCGGAGCAACATGGCATGTTTGGGCTCAAGCCTATTCCGTGCATTGGCATTTACCAATTTCAATTACTTCAAGTCTTCTACCATTCTTTTTCCACTTTCACATGGTGTTCTTTTTAGGCCCTGTCCTGGAGGTGCTGAATAGGAATAGTCAAGCTTTTTTGAAGTGGGCTCAGATTCTCGGTATGAATCACTAATGCCAAAATACAATGATAGTAAATCTGATAGAAAGACATCTTTTCTTGGGGGCGCAAACGTGCCAACCTTTGAGATGGACAATCCGCGCTTTCCTCAGTTTGTTTTGTACCGAAAAGTTTTGGTAGGCCCGGTAGGCTTTGTTGATTTGTTGCTGGTTGATTTGGATTTGACGTTTTGCCTGGATTTTTTTTGTGTGCAAGCTGTTATGTGTTCTGAGATCAGACTCTGAAGATGAGGAGGCGACCACACTGGCTCAGTGGATGTCCAGATTTCCCATATCCAGCCTTCTCCTTGTCACAAGCTATGCAAACAAAGTGTTGAATCCGCTTGCCATTTCGCATGGCTTCAGAAGCACAATTTGCCTAGGCGCAGTGCATTTTGCTTGCCTTTATGCATTTCATTTTAATGTTGATGCAATTCATGCTGTTGTGTGACGAGCCAAGACACATTTCTTGGTTATGCAAGCGTTGATTTTCGTTCGTCCAGGACAGCAAAAATGCTGTTTTCTCTAGCTGCAAGCTTTGCTCGTGGGGCACACAGTTTTGATAAAATCCCCAAGGGAAAATCATGGAAAATCCAAGTCTGGCACTTATGTGTTCTCAAATTTGGACTGCACTTTCTTGTGCATGGTTGCTACAGTGGCAATGCTTGGCTGTTTAGTGGCACATGTCACCACTTTGAGGCGAAACCGCGAGCTGGTCAAGGTTTGGCCGCTGTTTGGTGCGTGGATGGGCCTTGTGCTGCCTTTTCCTTTCTCTTCAGAATTCTAACCTGCTCAATGGACTCAATGGTTTCGCGATTTCGCCTTGCATTTTTTTGAGATTGTCAGTGCACTCAGTCACTCGTCATTCTCAAATGGAACAAAGAAAGCCTGGCGGAACTTGAGTGGCTAGAATTGTCTTGAGACATTGTCGACATGTGCAAGACTAAGACTGGTTGGCTAGCAAAACTATCACGGAAGAGATTTGCAATCCCGCAGTAAAATTGGAAACACTTTGCCAAACCAAATGGAAGCAAAGGGAAGCAGCCAGAACTCTAAGAACCGGAAAGCGTAACGGCGTAACCAGCCTGAGAAACTAATGCCGACCGATGCGGACTGACTGCTGTCTTTGCGTTTTTGCTTCTTCCGGAGGTGCTCTTGGCTTCCGGCCTGCAGATGGCATCAGTTTCCTTGCCAGAGACCTTTGCATTGTGCTCAGATAGTACTCAGAACCCATGCAGAACCCTTATATATAGATTTATGATTTATATAATTCTTTCATGTTCTTTCTGTTTTTAAAAGTTAAATGTTTCCATCGCTTCCCATCAGGCCATGCGCAATATAAAATTCAGAGTCTGTTTTGGGGAAGAATGGCAAAGAGCAAGTGCTCCCAGCGACTTTTCTTCTCGCATTCCGCCACTTTCTGCAAACGAGGAAAGGTACAATATTTTTGTATGCTTTCTGTCGGTAACAAATACTGGCAATGGAAAAAGGTATGGATTAGAGATATGATTAAGTTGTATCGACAGCACCTGCGTAGATTCTCCATGGCTATCCAAGGGTTGCTCTTTTTTTAGGTGATTGCACTGCTGCGTGCAGAAATCTGGGGTCGTGTGCTCAAAGACAACAGATTAACAACAAAATATGGATTTGATTTTGCAGCTTCTCACTTAGGCCAGGCTATACATCGGTAGATGCATGTTGATCGTTCTTGGAAATTCTTTGTCGGATCGAATTCTACTGACAGGTTGTCAGTTGTGATGCAGGAGTGTTTGCTTGGCCTTCAAAACTACCAGCCTTCAAAGGGTTCCGTTTTTGCAATATTGTGATATAATTAAGAGTGAACTTGAGTCTCATCTGACATGTCCAACCCACAAGCGAGCTTGTCCGGTTTGGAAAATTGGATGGGTGCTGACATTTTTTGAAATTTTCAGCTTGAACACCTCCTTGCTATTTTCGCTGCTAGCACAACTTCCATTCATTCATAATTTGCCGTGTAGCAGATGCGAGGTCACAATATGTCGTCCTACATGGCGTATGCAGCCATTGGAATCAATTCTGCCACACACTCATCCAGTGTATCATTTGGCAGTACAATTCCAGCAGAATCGACGCCATCGGAGTGTGGATTGCCATGTTGCCATTGTCATAGAATTGGATGATGGGAACATTTTAAGCGGAAAACCCGATCAATTTGATGGTAAAAACCCATGGGTTTCCGGTTAAGATTTTCCCAACAAAACCAATCCAATGCCATTGCAGTTGCAGCTTTTCGAACACATCGATGTTGCCATTGCAGGTGGCAGTGATCTTTGGAGGCCCATTTGGCCGATTTAGTCCGGCAACCAAGGGCCTAAAAAAGGCCTAAAAAAAGGGCTTTTTTTTCGAGACACGACCAAGACCAAGTGAAGATTTGTGTAAACATTATTGTTCACATTAGCTATTCATCATTTATACGTTAATAATCGTAAATATACATAAATATACTATATACATACATACTGATGTACCTTTGTACCTTACCTTTGTATACCTTTGTGCCTTTTTGTAGTGTCACTGCACCCGAAGCGTAGTGCACGCTGCAGGCGACTGTGTCGACCGACGATTGGCAGCAGCTGTATTTGCCATTGGCACTTTCGCTCCAACCTGGTTGCAGCCTTGAGCTGACCTTGAACAGAAACGCGGCAAGGAAGAGCAGAATATATAAGCTTATAATAACATATAAACTGTACATATATATATACACACTTGGTAAGGTATCATGGTGAACTATATCCCATATGTTATGGGAAGTATACATAGAAATGCTTTTATACACTTGGAAAGTGACTTTTTATGTGACAATTTTGCGAGAAGAAGAGTTTCTCTAAGACTTCTCTGGGTACCAGTATGCCTTGGCACATTCATGATTGGAATGAATACTTTTCTTTGAGTTTTTCAGGTCATTGCTCATCTTTGGCTACACAACTGCAAAGGTGCAAAATGGATATTCCGAGATCCTTCAAGATTCTGCAAGTCAAATAACAAAACAGGATTGCAACATATTGTATATAATTCTACAATAATATATATCCTCTGGTTATTCAACATAGCCATGGTATAGATAGCCCTAATCGAAATAGATGGTTTGCCTGTTAATAGCATGGTGATTTTCCATGGCGAAGTGTAAGTCATAACTTCATAACCAGAGGGTATATAACTATACTATAACCATATAAACATGATTACCATATGATTAACTCATAGAATTGGATGATGGGAAAATTTACAGGAAACCCCTATATTTGATGGTAAAAACCATGGTTTCCTGTAGATTTTCCCTTAAACCAATCCATATGATTAACCCTCTGCAGGCGATTTGTGACCTGTAGCAGGGTTGACCTGTAGGCACTTTGGATCAGCACCATCGTCAAGGTGTTGGGCTCCTACGGTCTCACCAGTGGGTTGACTCAGTGCGTTTTCGACAGAAAACAAGGTGGAAATGAGTTATGACAGTTATGAGATTTTTTAGAACTGGCAATGGATGATATTGGAATATATTGGAGTATACTTTGTCAACTTTGTCAACACTTTTTTTTTCACTCTCGTGGC
>Ga0126342_10010401_pt1 | contig 16640 bp, 11 predicted proteins | sample Cyp1metagenome_FD_92528 | JGI IMG/M metagenome (GOLD analysis project Ga0126342, IMG submission 92528) | Coral microbial communities from Lord Howe Island, Old Settlement Bay, Australia - Cyphastrea 1 metagenome | ecosystem: Host-associated > Invertebrates > Cnidaria > Coral ... | reverse complement strand
TCTGACTCTTTCTCTTCTACTCTTCTCTCTTCTAATCTTTCTCTTCTCTCTGCCTCTGCCCTACTCTGCTTTTCATCTGTCCATATTGTCGGAAGTTTGACTTCTAAACTTCCTTCGATAACTGGTTGGTGGTTTCAACCCCTCTGAAACATATTAGTCAAATGGGATTATTATTCCCAGTACATGGGACGATAAAATTCATGTTCCAAACCACCAACCAGCTAAAAATATGCACAAAAACACCTTTACATGACATCAATTGCTGTCGATCTTTCATGATATCTATAGGTCATCCCCAAATAGGAACAGTGAATCCCCATCGAAAATTTGATCCTGATTGACAGAATTTACTTTTAGAAGTCCCGAAAAAATGATTTCGCAAATTCTACTATATAAAATGATAATGGGGCATGCCATACTTTTAGAAATCCCTATTGATGGCATTTAGACTTTAATTTTCCATCATTCATATCATTAATATACCATCATTACCAAAAAACATAGTAATCCAAACAATTACCACTATTTTCCTGATTTTCCATGCACTTTGGGGATGGCGACATACTTTTTTTCTCCACCGTCGCCGTCACGACGCAACGATCCAACGGTGACGATCTCCGGCCTCCAAGTGGTGTCGGATCTGCGGGGACAGGCGTTCCAAGTCCTGGGGCAATGAAGTCCCTAGAAAAAATAGGCGATTTCCCATAAAAAACACCAACCAAGCATTTGAATTTAGGGGATTTGAATAGGGATTAGCCATAAAAGCCATAAAACAAGCATGGTCAAAAGTTGATTCAACGATCAAACATGAGGATTATCATTGGGAAATCCATCAGTTTGCCAATTTTGAATATCGATGCCCTGAACATTATGGCATATTACCATAGTGATTATTAATCCATTATGGATCCATATTACCATAGTGATCATAACATTGCCAATCAGCCAGATGCCCTGCAAAAAATGACTAAAATTCTTTGCTGGTTAGTAAGTAGATATTCCCATACCAAAAGACTAGTTAGGATTAAAGTATCCATGTAAGATTGACCTAGCAATTTGGCAATAATCTCAAACAATCTTAAACCGTATTTGAAAGTTGCCCTCTGCAATCAAACGTAGCAATCGGAAACCCTGTTTCTCGGCAGAAATGGTGAAGGATCAGGGAACCGGAAATACCCAAAACTCCTGATTTCAGCTACTAAAATGGTTCCCTCTCATGAAATTTTCCGTGCTTAATAACTAAACTGCGGTTGAACAATGGATAAATCATGTTATAGGAAAATCCATTTTCAAAACTGCGGTTGATACTATTCTGCGGTTAAATAATGGTTTTCGGACAATTCGGGGTTGACATTTAAGGATTGCATTCCATTTTCCACAAAAAGAATCCAAGCGTATCTGCATGACATATCATGCGGATGGCGACAAAGCCATCAAAGCCATGTCTTGGTGTACAAAAAACAACAAACAGATAGTCGAAACAAGAAGAAACAAGAAATCAGGATGGGAAACAATCGATATATTAACCAATATGAAAACCACTATTAAGCATCATTAACCACCATTATGCACCATTCACCACTATTTTTTTTATCCATCCCAGAGTTCCATCGAAAAAATGGCCGGACTTCAGGTGACTTCAGGTGACTTCAGCCCCCATTTTTTGGGTGCCTGCACCCAGGGGACCGCTGCGTTGCACCACCAGGGCTGGGAGGAGAGCTCTCGCAGGAAGCAAAGTGGTCGTTGCCTGAGGTGATCATCCAAAGCATCAAAAATCCATGTTTTTCATAGGAAAATCATCAACTCCATGGAAGAAAAATCAATTGCTGTTAGGCTATTACTGTTTTTTTTCCACAGGAAAAACATCAAACCGATGGAATTGATGGCATTTTGGGCTGTCCACTGTTTTATGGAACCACGTTTTTCTCATGCTTCGATGTCGATACCCTGAAACAATTCATTCATTTTTTTGCAGGGTATGGGTGACATCAGTCGGCTCACCCTAATATCCCCACTCTGTTACATAACTACCATTGTTAATGGGAAAACTATGGAAAACCACCATTTTGAATGGGAAAACGCACTATTTCAATGGCCATGTTCAATAGCTATGTTAAATTACACACATATCTGACATTTTGGGTAAGCATCCGGCCATGTGATGCCCTACATTGCCATAAACTTTGCTTCGTAAATCCATCCAACTACAGAAGCATCCACCATAAACCCTAGAAAGGAAGATAAACATCCCTGAAGATAGGAACCTAACTTGCAAGCATCCACCAACTACAGGTTGCTGATCTACCTGACGACTGGGGCATCACTTTGTGAAAACCGTTTTGCTGTTAGGCATCCCTGCGGTTCATGCGGTTCATCGGTGGATGTAGTTTGTGCTGCCCCTTTGGATTTTCATGACAGATTCCAGTGGCTGAACATTAACATGGTAACCAAACAAAAAAAACTGCCCAGTGACGCTCAAGAGAACCTTGAGAAAACAATCCAAATGACATGGTCCGAGGGTTTTTCAAGTTCTTCACCATGTTTATCCACCATCTGGTAATTTAACATGGCTATTGAAAATGGCCATTGAAATAGTGAGTTTTCCCATTAAAAATGGTGACTTCCCACAGTTATGTAAAAGTTTACCAGAGGGTAACAACCACGGGAAACCAAGGTGTGGAACCCTGCGCATCTGCCGGAACTTCTCCACTGTCGCTGCCGCTAGCCGTCATCCACGTGTTTGGGAACAGTCTCAGTGTGTCTCAAGCCGGTTCCCAGCATTGATGGTTTCTTGGGTCCGGATCATGCAGGGCCTGATGCCAACTGACATGATCCGACCAGTTCTTCAGATACATCCCAGTTTCTACCTGGTAACAGATAGTGCCTGAAGAGATGCAGAATGAATCCTTGCAGGTGCTGGATCCATTGGACCGCGTTCCTGTGTTGTTGAAAAATGGACCCCAAGATATACTGATTGGCTATGTTGAATGGGGACCTATTGGTTTCAGGGTGGCCGAATTTTCAGCACCCCGAAAAAACATGTCAAGAATAGCAACTGCTTCAGAATGGTTCCTACATGCATAATTAGAAACTAGTTGATACATAGATTGTGATTATAATAAGGGTGGTTAAACTCCACTAAGTTGACATAGATGTGGATAACTACATATCTGCAGACCATTTTCCTCGGGAAAAGATGGGTTTCATTTTCCAGATCCATTCTCCATGTTCCTGTGCTTGGTTCCCATTTGATAGTTAAAAAATAGCTAACCGCAGCCAAAAAGATACACCATCAAAATCATTAAAAGCCAAACATTTCGACTTTTCGTGACCTGAAACCATCAGATTTGGCACTTGCCTTTTCGCCACCATTTCCCTTTCCTCGGCGCCTTCGGTCGGTCCACACATCGGCCTCTACAATGGCATCGGCCACTGCCTGCTGAAGAGCTTCCAAGTCTTTGGCCTAGCAGCTGATGGTCGCTGATGGTCGCTGAGTAGGGTCAAACTCCAATGTTTTGCGACTGAACATAGGGAACTATCATGGGAGAGTATTGAGATAATCATGGCTACTCATGGATTTACCATGGATTTACCATGATTTTCCTGGGTGTGATGGATATTGATACGGGTATGGGTCAAAATTAGGTACCCCAATAATTGGATGGTTAATACTAAACTAGGCATTCACATCTGTGGTCCCCTAGGTCTTCCATTTTGACCTACATCCATACTTATACCGTATACCCTCGAGTAGTTTTTTGCATAACTATGGGACATCACCGTATCTTCCATAGGCCATGGAACTCAATGGGCCATTGGGCCATGGCTTCCAGAGCTGTTGAATTACCAGATGGTCTATGTGTTGATAGGAAATTCATATACCCTCTGGTTATGTCAAAATAGCTATTGAAAATGGCCATTGAAATAGTGAGTTTTCCCAGCTACAAAATGGTGATTTTCCATAGTTATGTAAACGTTTACCAGAGGGTACCATCATATACCATCATATACCATCATATACCATCATATACCATCTGGGATATTTATGACCTATACCCACATATTTATGGCTTCCTGCCATGTGTTGATAGGAAACTTTGCTGCGGGGATGGGGATACGACCGAAACCGTCTGGGGCCAGCAATTCACAGCCATTCGCATTCGCGAGCGAATGCTTCAGCCAGTCACAGCCGTTTGGCAGGTACCCAACCAAGGTAGAGCCATGCCGAACATCATGGCATACCATGGCATACCATGGCGAAGTGTCTGAAAATTGAGGGCTAACCCTGCACTGGGGTTTGAATCTTCAGTTTCATGAATATTTCAAGACCATTGTGGTACGGCATATAGAATTTTACAAAGCCACATGGGCGGCCTGTGCCATGGCTCCCCTGGTCAATTTACATGGGATTCATAGGCCGAAATATCCCACTAAGGGGACATGGAACAGGCCGTAGCCTTCCACTTTTGGATTGAAACTGCCCACATCTATCATGTATGATCAATATCCATTCACATCTGTCAAGGTCTTTCAATATCCATGTTTTTTTTTTACTTGACATTGACATCTACTATCTAATCTTCATCAAGATCCATCCAAGGTGAGGCTCCCCAGTGAAAAAAGTTCTGATGAAGATAACCCAATCTGGTGTACGTACCCGGCCTGGTAAAGAAACGAATTTGCTATTGAAAATGGTGATAGAAATAGTGGATTTATCCAGCTACAAAATGGTGGTTTGCCATAGTTATGTAACAGTTTACCAGGCCGGGTATATACCTATTAAACCCATATGATAGTTGATTTTCCCAGCTATAAACCTTCATTTTTATGGGCATGTTCCATTAAATCACACTATGGACTTGCATCTATAAACCCAAATGCCTCCTCCAACGCGAGGCACAATGCCACATGCGCCTAGGATTTTTTTTAATGGGCACATCCGAAGCTGGTCGGTGGAACTCGAGATATCAACCATCAAAACATGGAGGTAACCAGGAAAACCATGAAGGTTTATAGCTGGGAAAACCATAGGAAAACCATAGGAAAATGGAGGTTATACCCTCTGGTTATTGAACATAGCCATGGAAAATCACCATGCTATTCATAGGTAAACCATCTATTTAATCTATTTCTATGGGCCATCTATACCATGGCGAACTGTGAATGTCATAACCAGAGGGTAGCTAAAAACTGAATATTTACGTGGGATCGGATAGAATGGGAAAATGGACATCTTGGTGCAATCTGGTGCAATCACCAATTGGGAAGACATGGAGATTTTTTATAGGGGCTAAAAATCAGAAACATAAGCATCATCAAACCAACCTTTTTATGGGGGTAGAACAAAATCATTGGGGTACTGGGCGAGGCCCGGGATGACACTTCTATGATCTCAATGGATTGGTTTTTGTTGGATCATGGAAGATCTACTGGAGAAATCGAGGAGAGGAGAAATCAGGTTTTTCTGCATCTTGCCCAAAACATTGAGAACTGGCGGGAAAGTTCCCAACATTCAGCCAGCATTTTATGATAGTCATTGGATCATAATATTCATAACACCGGGATGTTTTTCTAGATATGCCAGATAAAAATATCTGGCTTAGTAGTCAAACAGGGGGGGGAAATCACCGATGAATACGGCTCAGACTTTTGTTCATGAACATCCCAAGGTCCCAAGACCTAGAGGAGCGAATTTTTAAAAATAACCCTTTTGATCGGTTCCCCATATGAAGATGTTTAAATAGGTAGGTTGTACCCCCCAAATCACCCAAGTCATGGCCAAAACCCAATGCCTTCCCTTTTCAACATGACCAACAACTCGAATGATACCTTGGGGTCTCCCTATTTTAAGAATTTTGCCCATCCCCAAATTCGATGATTTTAACATGGACACATCTTAAAATCCATGGCTGGTTGGTGGTTGAAGCACCTACCCCTCTGAAAAATGATGGACTGAAAGTCAATTGGGATGATTAGACATTCTCAACTGAATGGAAAGTCATAATCCATTCATGTTCCAAACCACCAACCAAATATCTCATTAACCATTATTAACCAATATTAACCATCATTAACCATCATTAACCATTATTATCCACCATTAACCAGTTCAATCCTCTATGACTCACCATTTTCGAAAACCTGGAGATTTCCACCCGGCGAATCACAAAAAGGCTCGCTCCACGACTGTCGGGACCGCGGCCTGTCGGGACTCTGGCTTTGCCTTCACAGCTTCGCGCAGGTACCTGCGAAGCTAAGAATCAGACATATCCGTGGAGAAAATACCATTGGACATATCATCCAGTAAACTAAGTAAACATACTGAAAACTACCTATGGACACCTGGACACCATAGTTATTTCCAATAATGGATGTTTCGGAAAAGATTGTACTACCCTGGAATAACAATACTTCCAGGTGGACATATCCATTGGAACTAGTGGAAAGATCATCCAGTCATGTGCTGACCCCTAAACCCAATAAACCATCCCTAATATCACCATAAATGGATCGGTTATCAAATCATTCCCAAATGATATATTTATTATTGAGCTTACCAAATTACTTCCCCATTAAAACATAGCCAATATGCTTAAATTTCGTGGGGAGTTTTTTGATGACACCAATCTTTGAAACCACTTGAACCATACTTGTCCGACCTGTCCAACGTTCCAACGTTCGCGCAGAATATTTTCTGGAGCCGGATCTCCAGTAAGGTTCCGGGAAAAAGGGGCACGTGATGGCGTTGTCGGCATCGTGCTCTGCCAGAAACAGTAAACGCCTGCCAAGACGGCTCATTTCAGCCTCCAATTTCGTAGCCAAATAGTTCTGTAACTTGTACTGCTCGGATTGAAATTAGATGACATTAGGCTATACAAAGTCCGAAATTCTGGCTTAAGATACAGCTCTTTGTGTATCACCACATACCAAGCTTTCCTGGGAACTCCAATGTGGATGATCAAGCCATAGGATTACCAGACTGGGCATACTGAATCGCTCAGCGGAACAACACAATTTATTGGCGATTGCACCCATTGTGCGCCAAATTTTGGGTTGTCATTGAATTTCCGAGCTTTGTTTTTGCATCTAGTCTCTTTGGCCAGTATCGGCAGTATCGGATTGAAAGTTCTTGATTCTGGTGATGTCTGCCCCATGATTTCCAGGCGCTGTGGATGGTTGGAAGAAATCCTTCACCACTTGGGAACTATGAATTAGCTATGAAACACTGTAAATCATGGGATTATCATGGGCAAACCACCTATTAACTGGTGCAGGAGTTCGCAACCATCTACAGTATCTCCTCTTGGTGAGCCAGTACTTGCCCGTGGCCCCATTGGGAACCGCAGGAAGGGCGTTCTCTTGGAGGTTAGCGACGAAAACGGCTTCGTTAATAGGTGTCCCCTTCTATGGATTCAAAAAAAAAACAACCCCAATAGTAAACACCAGGTATTCCGAACTATTGAAGAAACATAAGCCCCCAAAAAAACAATGTAGCTAATGGGGTCTACTGTATTGCGGCTTATGCTTCTACACAATAAGCCCCAAAAACTAAATATTATGGCTAGACCCCATAATTCAACCGTTCATAGCCAATCTGCTCGGGCGCCTGGCTCGCAAGGTGACGTCGTCGATTTCTGCCAGGCCCGCGCGGAACCTGACTGCAATCTGTCGCCAATCAGTACAAATCTTTTTTGGAATAGTGATTTCATATCACTGTGTCACTGTGACTATCAGATATCAACATATATATATACACATAATAATATGTAATAATTATATTTATATATTATATATATAATAAGTATATACAACCAATAATATGAATATTACATATACAGGTACATAAATGACATGTGCTTAGGATGGCGTCCCAATCATTCGGATCCTATTCATCGGGACGTTTTCTTGGGCGATGGAGCTCAGCTGTGTAAAAACGGCCATCTGGGGGTTCATGGTAAACAACCCCACCAAAAAATAGATAAACATAGTACATTACTATGGAATATATATATATATAGTGTCTATTCCATTTCTATTCCAGGGTATATTCAATCATCAACCTCGCTTCCATGGTTCGTGAGAAGGCGGTGAATCCCAATGCCAAAGCTTGTCCCGAAATTCCTCGCTGAGTGCTGAAGGACTTTGGCAGAAATGTCTCGCGATCTCCGTTGAAGAAGGCCTTCACCCCTCAGAGCTTTGGCAGAGCTTGGTGCTTGTTGGGCCATGTGAAAAATGTGAGAATCAATTGGTAAAAATGTGGAAACTGTCATTCTAAGGGTCGCAACACATCTTAATCTATTTGAACCTATCTGAGAACTGTGGATACCACAATTCATCATCATTCCATATCATATTTCTGTTTGTTGCCTCCATCCTATTTTTGTAAGTCTCGCCCCTCATTTCTTTGTCCTAGGACACATTATCATAATATTGCCCACATAACAACGATCCCTGGAATGTTTCATCAAGGACCCTAGGTTCCAAGCAATGTTAATGCTGTTAATGGACAAATCGACTGTAGCTTCTTTTCTCATAGGTTGCGCAGCGACTGCGCACCAACAAAATGAGCGAACGAAAGGGCGAAAGTTCGATAAGTCCGATATCCATAAACAGACTGAAACATACTGAAACTAGATGGCCATGGGCCATGGTTCATAGTTGCCCTTGATCTGCCAATCCGTCTGGATCCATTGTCTGTGTGCAACCGAAGGCACCTTCGGCCCATGCCATGAACTGGCAAATTCCCAGCCGGTTTCTTGAAACTTGTTGAATCTCACAGTTTGACGTCATCAAATGATCAATTCCAGTAAGAACATGTAAGAACATCATCCTTCAACTCGCTTTTCCCCAGTGTTTTTAAACAGCAGTCTATGCTATGATTCACGCATCCTTGCAAGCCATTTCCATCCTTTCCAATGTGTCCATTGTTAATGGCAAATCATTTTTAGATGTGCTAAATATGTCATTGATGCTATGGCTGATTGTAGCTTTGCATTCACCGGTGAAATCTTGGACACATCGGAGCGAGGCAAGTGAAGAGAGATGGAACCGGGAGCGGAGGAAATGATTTGAAATGATATATCCAAAATACCACATTATGGTAACATTACTGAAATGAAGGAATGTAATGAAATGCGCTGAAATGATGATCAAATTACCTTCAAACATGACATGTGATATATCCAAAACCCACATCCACTCAAAGCAACTCAGGGTTGTACCAATACGGAAATGCCAAAATTCATTTTCCTTCGCCGCTATTTGTTGTAACGTAGGTCCATGTGACATGTCGCAACGTTTCGGACCCCTGCTTTTTAACAGCTGTTAATCGTTTGGAACCAGAAACAGGTACTAATGCTCAGCACTTTGACTGGCATATCTCAGCATGTGCTGAGCTTGTAACGGCGCTTTGCTATGAACAGCCACAGCCGCACCGAATGCACTCTCCAAAAATTACATTCGGCTGCAGCGCTTGGTTGGAACCAACAGCAACATGGCCCTAGAGTTCGATATGTATATTCCTTGGGCTATGGTTTTAGAAACACACCTGCATCCGGCAAACAAAATCCAACAAAAAAACAACTTTAACACATGGATCCTAGGCCGTTTCCGAAACGCGATGGCAGTCTCATTTTGTCAGCCCTTTGTTTTTTGTCTTCTGGCTCCGTCGCTGGTCCAGCGGCGCAGACGTTGCGTACCGCTGGGGAACGAGTTTAAACATTTCCAAATACCGTCCACATCCACTTCACGGGTCAGAGACCCTAACACGGCGACGTGATGGATAGGATAGGCCGGCGAATGGGGGAGGTCGGGGCTGATCAACTTCCGATGGATGGTACTACGATGTGCGGGCCCCATCGGATGCACTTATTTCAAAAGCATATTCCCTACCTGGGGATATCCTATAGCTGGGGTATTTCACATGCTTATATCACTTTTATCGCCACTTCTACCCTCTGGTAAACTGTTACATAACGAACTGGAAAGATCCACCATTTTGTAGCTGGGTAAATCAACTATTTCGACTGGGCCATGGCTTCCAGTTCGCAAACGGTAACAGATTACCAGAGTGTAAATGGAACTGCTTTCCCCATAGCAATTGCCTTGATCCAATGAGGATCTCGGTGAATTTCCAAGTCATCAAAGTGATTGGATTCTCCGGCAATTTGCGGCTGTGGTGAAGTAATACCAGAACAATATTCATAATTAAATAGGATGATAGTGGTTAATAATGGTTAATAGTGGGTAATAATGGTTAATGATGGTTAATGATGGTTAATAATTAAATGAAGTCCTGGTTGGTGGTTGAACCACCAACCCCTCTAAAAAATGATGGAGTGAAAGTCAGTTGGGATGATTAGACATTCCCAATTAATATGGGAAAGTCATAATCCATTCATGTTCCAAACCACCAACGAAATATCTCATTAACCATTATTAACCACTATTAACCACTATTAACCGCTATTAACCATTATTGGTGGAGTGGTTGATTGTATATCATTGTTCCAAAAGCACCAGAGTCATACGGGTGATCTCCCGATTTTTGCAAAGTTTTTTTCCCAGTTTTCACCTCGTCCCGACTTTGATAATTATCTGATAGTGTGTAATTCCCATTACACAATCAACCAGATTATATAACCGAACCTTTTCGGACGATTTATCTCTCAAACTTCGGTAGTTGAACACAACTTTTGGCAAAATCACGAGGTTTCACACATTGATAACCATTATTAACCACTATTGGTGCAATGTTTCACACATTTTTCGGACGATGTCCTGCTATTGCTTTACCGCAACGGTACCAGCCACGTGTGGTGCCTCGCCTTGGTCACGGTGTTCAGCTCAGCGGAAAGGCTGGCGCGGAAGCCGGAATTTGAACATCAAAAACCATGAAACTGGGAGGATTTCGGCAACACATATAACACTTTTAGCATCAACTATGGGTACTGGAATGAAACGGTGATTTTCCGTGGTTTTTCTCACAGTAATCCCAATCATCCAGGCTGCTGGTCATAGGAACATCCAAATAGTCTTTGCTGCAGCAAAGTTCTGGGTGGATTTTGCTAGTCACTGCTAGTCAACAGTCATAGTCTAGATTCTTGGTGTGAAGGTTCTGAAGGCATCTAACAAAAAATCTACCATTGGTTCTGCCTGCGCAAAGCCTACAGCACCTCTTAAGGTTTTGCCACCAAAAAAAGGCAAGACCCAGCACGAGCACGGGCGTCTAGTCCTACGTCAAGATGTGAAACCTTGTGAAGATAGACACCGCCAGGAGAAAACTAGCCTAATGTGGTTCTCAGCTAAACATTTCCCGAATCTGGGAAAACATTTTTCGCCAGAGGTGAGCCAAAAAAGGTTTATGACGTTCGACCTGCGACCTTTTTCAGTTGTACCCATTGGTCCAGCAGCTGCAGGTCGCCCAAACGAGCCGTTGGACACCCAGAAGCCCCGCTTCTTCTTATCCTCAGAGGATCAACATGATCAACATCAACATCTGGGGACCAAACTTTGACCACAGCCAGCTACACATGATCTGTAGATCCTTCAAAGGTGGAAAATCATCATGCTATTAGTACCTGTGAATGGCTGTGGAAAACCATCATTTTTAATACTTTCCATTCGCAGAACTTGGTATTGCCAAAGTTGGTGGAAAAGAATGGAATTTAGATACAACTACCATCTGGTTATTTAACTAACAGTTTGCCATGGAAAGATCCATCATGCTGTTAATAAGTAAACCATCTATTTCAATGGGCCATTTCCCATGGCTATGTTAGTCATAACCAGAGGGTAACCCTCGTCACGACTACACTGGTCATCTTGGATCCAGCAGTCCGCGATGCCGCGATGGCATCAGCAAGGTGAGGTAACGACACCTACCCACTCCTGGTAGGGCAATCTTAGAACACTGGTTGGTTAATGGTTAATAATGGTTAATAGTGGTTTTCTTGTGGTTAATGATGGTTAATCATTGATTAATTATGGCTGGTTGGTGGTATACCTACCCTTCTGAAAAATGATGGAGTGAAAGTCAGTTGGGATGATGACATTCCCAATATGATGGGAAAAATGAAATTCATGTTCCAAACCACCAACCAGATAAGTTTGGGATGGCACATATTCTTTGCGTTGATTGTTGGTTGAACCACCCCAAAACATATGAAAGTCCGAATGGGGGTTGCAATGCTGAATTAAATTGACAATAGGGTCCCCAAATTTAATGCTTGATTATCATCTTTTCCCATGCGCTTTTCTCCCGTTAATATCGATTCTATTCCCTGTTACAATCCCCTTACCGTCCCATTTAAATCCCGTATTTTTCCATCATGTTCCAATATGTTCCATTCATTGGCAATCTTTGCCCTTTTTTCCAATGATATTTCTCATCAATTCTCAATATTTTCCATTCATTGAGAATTTTTTGTCTCTACCTTTCCATGATATTTCCCACTAATTCCAAATATTTTCCATTCATTGTGTGGCTGATTTGATGGCTAAATTCCAATTGAACGCCATTCATCTCCTGGTCATTTGGATCCTCTATCAAACCCGAACTGTCGTCCCTTCAAAAACTGCCTGTTGAAGAACGGGATTCCTAGTGGATTTCTGATCATCCCTGTATAAACGGTAGTATAATTAATCCCCAAACTCATCAATCGCCACTGAAACAAATCATATCCCCATATTTTGAAGCCTCATTATCATCAACCATCATTTAATGATGGTTAACCGTTAACCTCTATAAATGATGGTTAAACTAACCATATAAGTCATAACCCGGCCATAGTTTTAAGGTGAAATCCCCAATCATGAAACCCGGCCAGGGCTGGATCCAGCGAGTGTCTAAACCGCTCTGCTGCAGCGTCTTCTGTGCGGTCTTTGCCTGAAGAATGCTGAAGATATGTCGAATCGTGGACTTAAGTTTGTTCTAACGATTCTAATGTAATTCCTCGGGTTCCTATATTATATGTATGTATTTGTATGTATGTATGGATGGATGGATAGATGGATGGATGTAGATAGGTAGGTAGGTATGTATGTATGTAAGTATGTATGTATGTAAGTATGTAAGTATGTAGGTATGTAAGTATGTAAGTATGTAAGTATGTAAGTATGTAAGAATGTAAGTATGTAAGTAAGTAAGTAAGTATGTATGTATGTATGTATGTGTGTATGTGTGTATGTGTGTATGTGTGTATGTATGTGTGTATGTGTGTATGTGTGTATGTGTGTATGTGTGCATGTGTGCATGTGTGTATGTGTATATGTATGTATGGATGGATGGATGGATGTAGGTAGGTAGGTATGTATGTAAGTATGTAAGTATGTAAGTATGTAGGTATGTAAGTATGTAGGTATGTAAGTATGCAAGTATGTTAAGTATGTAAGTATGTAAGTAAGTAAGTAAGTATGTAAGTAAGTATGTATGTAAGTATGTATGTATGTAAGTATGTAAGTATGTAAGTAAGTATGTATGTATGTATGTATGGCATGCATGGTATGCGTGGTATGCATCGTATGCATGGTATTCATGATATGGTATGGTATGGGATGGCATGGCATGGTATGTATGTACGTATATTTCCAAACATTTTCAGTCAAGAATCATTTTTTTCGAAAGGTTAGATTCCAATGCAATGAAAATTGCAAGGAAAAACGCACCAAGAACACGTAAGCATGAATTGGGGTCTAACAATGTGAACATGGAAAGACAATGATTTCAGCAGCAAATGATCTAAACAGGTGGATTTTCCGTATCTGGTGAAATTATTGCTGAATGCGTCTGACTTGGTACCCAGTTGGTATGCCAACCTGCCATGATAAGGTATGACGGTATGGCCCAACGGGAAACTATTTTGAGTATGTGGCTCCCCATTTTGAAGGTACTCCAAATGTTGGGCAAACCATTTGGGGTAGTTTTGTAGCAGTTTGTGGATCAAAATGGTATGGTACCATGCTAGCGAATATTGGAGATTGGTAATTATTGTCCCGACTGGGTACCCAATTTGGCTGGCATCCATGTTACAACAAGTATCGGAACAATGGTGGATATACTGCAGATAGCAATGTGCATGAAACGTTATGAACAAATTGTCCCTGTTAAACGGCTGAAACACATGGACGAACTCAGGCCATGAATATATGCAAAGTTCCAGGGTGTTTCGCGACATTTTCATGGTGAATATCTCAGTCGTTGCGTCACATTCATCCAATAGCTCAGATGTGCTGAAGACGATGATATTCCCACTTGTTGTGTGTTCTTCACATATCATATTTGGTTAGATGAGAAAATAAAGGTAAATCTGTTTAAAACACAACCCCATTTCACCCCGTTTATGGCTCAATATTGACACATTCACCGACTGACCAAAGTTGCCAACGTTTACCCCTACGCGTGGGTGTTTCACATTAGCACCTCGTTTTCCGGCGGGATTTGTTTGGAAGTTTAAGATCTCAAACCAGATGGTCTGTCAAATCTATATTCCCAATTTTTGAGTGCTTCCCTCACAGGTGCTGATCTATGGCTTATCAAAGTAAATGTATCCAATCATCATGTACCGGTCTTGGTTAGTCGGATAGTGATATCCCTTTCTCTGTTTACTGTTTGTTAGTCCCATCGAATTATGTCTTTCATTGATGTGACAACCCTTCTGAATCTAATAAGTCCACAATGTAACGTCAAGCGGTGTTTTTTGGCCCTGGATTCGCTCAATTCATGGGTCAACATTCGCCTCCCCAAGATCCAACAATCAGAACCAGGAAAGCACCTAGTGGTTCAACTAACAGTCCATCTATTTTTGACCAATACCCTATATCAACTATATTACATGTTTTATCCTATATATACGTGTATATATATATATATAAATACATATGATTGTATATGTATATGTATATGTATATGTCGCTGTAAAGCCACGGCCCTGGAGGCGTCCTCCTTCAGCAGCTCGTCGATCTCTGCCTCCATCCCTTTGGCGATCTCCCGTGCTTTGGCCTGGCGCTGCTGCGCTGGTTAAAGATGGAGAGTTTTCCAGTAAACGATGGATGGGTTTCCAGTAATAGATGCTCTATTTCAATATTATCCAAAAGATTATCTAATATGATATAGGATAATATTGGATAGATCATCTATTCGATGATTAACTATCAAAAAACTATCCAAAAACGATTCAGATGGTGAATATTTTCCAACAATAGATGAAAAGTAGTGAATATTCTTTTATATGATCCAATAATAGTTAAATCCAAATAGTATGAAGGACTCCAATCATCCAATAATAGTGAATATATGAGGTTTATAATGGGTGGTTTATAATGGAAAATCCTATGACAATGGAATGATAACTGGGGGTACCCCCATTTTAGGCAATATCCATATGTATATATATATCCATGACTTATCCATGCAATATTAATGCGCATATCTATGGAATATCGTGTCAATGTTTGTTATGATAAATAAACATATGAGCTACTATCAACGTTGAGGGAATGTATGGACTATCTGGGTAATACATGCATATCATGGATTATCGTATACTGTAAATCTAAATGATATTTGATATGTGTTGCCAAACATGTGATATCATGTATTATGATTGAAGTTGAGGTGCTGTATGTTATATAACCAAATGTCCAGGCAGTAACCAGCAAATCGGCTATATGTGGTAAATCTGACATACAGCAATATTGGAAAATAGTATGCATTGGATTATGATAGTATTCAACTATGGAAAAAATACTCGCGGTTAATATGAGCTGCACACATGTATATATACACACTCTACACATATATACTATGTATGTGGATATCCCATGACACATGGTTTAAAAGCAAACAGGGTAAGATTTGTTTCACCAGCCCAAATAGGGAAACAATGGCTATGCAAAATGTGTTGACCCATACACCGCCAGTGAAGTATTCGATAATTCGATCATTCGATACGTTTTTTTTCTGCCAGATTCAAAACACTTTGACTGGAAGTAGCTTCAGCTTTTTTTCTGAGAAAAAACGGGTGACTTGGGGATTTTCCATTATAAACCATCCATTATAAACCTGGGTCATGACTGATGTCCCCATTTTTCACATCACCCAACCATGAATGGTATACCAACCATTAGGTATATGGTCTACTAGATGGCTACTATTTCAGGTGATGTCCTTTATATTCCCAAGTCATGGGACAGGCAAACCAACCATCCATTATAAACCTCTGGTGAACATACAAATAACTATGGAAAGATCCACCATTTTTCATGGGAAAATCCACTATTTCAATAGCCATTTTCCATTGCTATGTTAGTTCACCAGAGGGTAAACCTCCATTTTCCTATGGTTTTCCTATGGTTTTCCCATTAAAATTTCCCAAAATGGGACAGTTACCAACCATCCATTATAAAGCTCCTATCTTCAGGATTTTCTTGGGGGATTTTCCGGTGGATTTTGTCATCCGGTGACGCAACCTGGTTATGGAAGTCAACAGCTTGCGAACTGGAAAGCCATGGCCCCAGTCGAAATAGTTGGTATTTACCCATGAAAAATGGTGAATTTACCTATTGAACATGGTGATGTTCCATAGAAATAGTGGATTTACCCATGAAAAATGGTGAATTTACCTATTGAACATGGTGATGTT
>Ga0126342_10010400_pt1 | contig 16640 bp, 13 predicted proteins | sample Cyp1metagenome_FD_92528 | JGI IMG/M metagenome (GOLD analysis project Ga0126342, IMG submission 92528) | Coral microbial communities from Lord Howe Island, Old Settlement Bay, Australia - Cyphastrea 1 metagenome | ecosystem: Host-associated > Invertebrates > Cnidaria > Coral ... | reverse complement strand
GATGAGATAGATGAGATAGATGAGATAGATGAGATAGATGAGATAGATGAGATAGATAAGATAGATAAGATAGATAAGATAGATAAGATAGATAAGATAGATAAGATAGATAGATAGATAGATAGATAGATAGATAGATAGATAAGATAGATAGATAAGATAGATAAGATAGATAAGATAAGATAAGATAGATAGATAGATAGATAAATAGATAGATAGATTGATTGATTGATAGGATAGGATAGAATTGAATAGAATAGAATAGAATAGAACATGGCTAATTGAGTCCTGCACAATCTTCAAGATATGGGTCAATCGACAGAGCTTCCGAGATACACTTTGGGATTTCTCTTGTCTTTGTTCCTACTCGACAGGCGGCAGCGCCTAGCAGTCGTGGCAAGGAGTGGGTCGGAAACTGGGGACCTGAACTGCACTGAGCAGGAGCCTGCCAGTGACCTTGATACTTTCGGCCCATATTTGTTCGACATTCTCCAACAGGAGTCGCGGCATTCTCAAGAGCGTCGTGACATCCTCATCACTCCAGTTGGTGCCCTTGGCCCTGGGGGTAGCATTGGTGGCATGGGTGGGCTGGGCGGTGCCAAAGTGCCCCGCACCCCGCCACTGGGGGGTGTAGCGCAGACTGAGCCCTCGGCTCCGCCACCGGAACCCGACCCTCCAGAGACTGAGCGCGCGAACTTTGATGCGGAGAACCATCCGCTCGCTGGCGTGCCAAATGTAGAGGCAAGGCATGACCGGGGGTGGTTGGTTCAAGTTGTTTCGCTGAATTAGCACCAACGCGGCCTTTTTTAAAGCATTTCAAGGCTAGGTGAGCATGTACCATCATGTAATTATAAAAAATAATTTGTTTCTCTTCTCAAACATTTTTAAAGCATTTTAAAACCAATTCATGTCTGTTCATCATAACTATATTATAACGATTTGTAACGTATATAATCTATCCTAATAAATTGTTTCCTTTCGTTTGTGCACTGCAGGGGCGGGCTCCGGAATAATCTTTGCTAGCAGGATTTGAGCCAACCAGAGCCAGAGCCTCTGCATTCCAACTTCCAGAAGGACCCGGGTTCGCACACGGTGAAAGTGTGTCAATTATCGATACTAAAGGAAACGCACTGGGAGTTGTTTGGCACAGTTTTTTTTTTTGTTGCTTCCTCTCCGAATTGCATGGAATTTCTACATGCTGTATGCATTTTCTTTTTTGTTCGGCAAAGTAGTTTGCGCAAGAGCTACTGTATAATCAAAAAAGAAGACACATACACATACCACCCCAGAGCTTTGCAAATGGTGCTGTCGTATATACTGTAATAATACACATGTTTTTTAAGCAGTTGATTTGATGTTTAGGCATGTTGATGCCTTTTCTGTTAAAGTTTTTTTTGAAGAACCGCTGGCTGGTGGTCGCTGATGGCAAGAGAGGATTGCCCTATTCGAATGTACAGAACATTCCACGACGCCTCAGTCAGGACATCACTTGTCTATAATTATATATATAATTTATATATATATTATACTATATTATACTATATTATACTATATTATACTATATTATATTATATTATATTACAGTATATTATATTATAAAATCATTCTGTAACTATCTATCTACCTGTATATCTAGCTATTTAGCTATCTATCTATCCATTCATCTATCTATACGTCTGTCATCGTCTCTCTTTCTTTCTTTCTTTCTTTTTTTTCTCTCTCTCTCTCTCCCCCTATATATTTACACACACACACACATATGCTGCAAGTCCTTTTCCTAGCTGGAAATGACGGACGCCGTAGTTGCTGCTGCATGTGGCGTGAACGCTGTCAGGAAGCTGAGCCATTGACAGAACTTTTTGGTGATTATCTCACGCGATGCGTTTTTTCAAAGGCTCGTCCGATAGGACAGACAGGACTGATGGGATTTGGAATGATTTGGATTCGGACTTGCTGACATTCTGACATTTGGATCATTTGGATCATTTGGATCATTGAAAAATTATCATCCTCATGAAGGGCCCTTATGAATCCTTATGACAATGACCCGCAGTCAAGAAATTGAAAAAAATGGACAGAGAGAGGGAGATTTGGACGGGTTGATAACACTGGCCCGGGAGACCTGGAATCTACGTGACGCAGCTCTTCAAAAGCTGGCGATGGATTTGCAGAATGGTGAGCACAGGCAGCAACATCTCCAGAATTCTGAAGGGGGAGTCTGAAGGGGGATGATTTTGACAAAACAAAAAACTCAGACACAACCGAAAAAACACAACAGTCAGAGTGCTGTATCTATCAGAAATTTGCATTTTTCAGGGCTGAACTGATTGTGATTTTGCCTTTCATGATCGTTGCCCCGTTGCCCCGTAGAAGCCAAAGCAAGGAGATGTTCAGCGGATATCCAAAGCAACACCACATCTGTGATATGTGTGCTGTAGGATGTACTTTTAAGATCTTTTAAGGAAGTCATATCATTCACTCATTGAATCATTGCCTCCTCTTCTCTGTAAATGCGTTGTACACTTGTACACCTCAAACAACATGTATTCGCTTGTTGCCTTTGTTCAACTTATTCATGAGGAAAATGGTTTGAACTAGTGCTTATGCATGCTTATGCATCTTGGTCATGGCTATGTTCGTGCACAATCAGCTTGGCAGCAAGTCTAGATGACTTCACTTTGAACCTGCACCTTTTGTGGGTCACCCTTTGAAAGGCAGAAAGACCAAAACCGCTTGCTTGCTGGCTACATCCTCGTTCTAAAGCGCATGGTGCCGGACAAGAATGTGCAGGCTGCCTCGAGTTGGTGGCATTTTGCAACGTCAAAACATGTCAAAAAGATTCAAAAAGATTCAAAAAACGTCAAAAAACATTATGGTTTACTACATATATAATGCATAATTCCATTAAATTTGATCAACATCGATAATATTATTCTATAAATTTCTTTAATAAATATGCACGATATGACGGATACATAAAGGATATAAAGGGCGATCTTCTTCACATTTCTTCACAGTCCGTTTTCCTGACAGCGGTGGCTCCGGTGACTGCCACAGGTTTTTCTCTCTGCCATGGCACTGTTGCAGGGGCTTTGCCAAATGCTGCGGCAGGTCCGCCGCCCCGAGGTGCGGAAATTTCTCCGTCAAGATGTATAGATTTGTATAGAAGTTTATAGAATTTATGAACAACATATGCATCTTCTAGTTCGGACCTTATTTTGGCACACCTCATTGTAGATAGTTCAAGGATTTTCAAGGCAGACCTGACTTTATCATGCAGTATGAGTTCTGCTGGACATGCCCTCAATTGGCAGATGCTGGCAGATGGCAGGCGCACTCCTTGCTGGACCCCTTGATGGTTCTGCTAGTGGACCGATTGGGCGACGGCAATGCCCGGGGTGCTCAGAAAGGAATCAGAAAGGGAATAAAAGGGAAGTCTGTCGAAGAAAATCGTTTGCTTCTGAAGCTTCTGAGTTGGCCTACGTTGGCCTCTTCTGAATCAACCGAGGTTTCGTTCCTCGGAATTAGTGCATACTTGTAATTCTGTGTAAAGATGTTTTGCACTTAGTGGCAGAAGGTCTGAGGCGTAGAGGTTTGCATTTTCACCAGTTGTATGTTGTCTCTATCTTTCGATTGCGCCGCAGCTGTCATGTGCAATCTCTGAAAGTCAATCTATGGATATCAAGTTTCGGAATTTTAGGGCAATCCAAAGCATCTTCTCTTGTAACTGCTACGTACCTTACACAGGGCAGCAACACCTCCAGTTTTGCCAAGCATTTCCCCAAAACATGCTAGTGATGCGTAGATCAATAAACATAATAGACAGATATAAAACGGGTCAAAATTCAAGTAACTAGATTCTTTGATCATCTTAGATCAAGTAGGGTCACCCAGGTCCTGGTCAGACGTCCATTGTAATGCATACGTAATGCATATGTAATCAGTGATGCGTTTCAGTGCCTTGGTCTCCAGTTGCCATGGATGAACCTAGCGCTGAAAGTGGTGAACCATTGCCTCGGCCTGCACCGCAGGGTGCCCGCTTCCAACGAAGGGCTGCGAATGGGTCCCGTCGGCGCGGTGGGGCCTCCTATGTTTTTATGAAGTTGCTTCGGCTGCAAACTTGAACTTCGGACCCAAGATCAAGAAGGATGCACAGCTGTGCTCTGTACGTCTCTGTACTGTGTGCTACAGTATGTGCTGGTAGCAAGCTCGCGACTTGTCGATCTCTAGCCACGCATGCCACATGCCAAGCTTCCCACAACACCGAGGTGGCTGGTGGAGACTTTTGGCCTTGAGCTGCTCAGATCGGGCGGCATCTTGGAGATCTCTGCTGGTAAAGGCAAGCCATTGGCCATGGCATCTGTGATTTGATGTGATTTGTCTACACTTCGGTCTAACGGTGGGAAGGCGTAGATGCCCAACCGACGAGGAGAAAGCGATAACATGGTTGTTTTATGTTGTTTTGAGGCGAGTTGGGCTGTGCCTTGAGGAATCGCCCCTTGATTCGAAATTGCGGTGCGCAAATGGCTGCAGTGTGGCCATACAAGGCCACAAGGCTCTTCAAGTGCCAAGCATATTATTACATATTCTTACCAGGCATTGAAGCTTTGGCTCTTGAAGATCCTTCGTACCCGAATAAGTCCTCTTCTATTTGGACCAATTCCTTGCCATCTTACTCAGACATCATTTTCCTGACAGAGAGATTCTTCATGCAACCCCCTAATGTAATTGCTGATTCAGCAGGTTATAGTAAGGTTAGACACGATTACGGTAGATTTAAGCCCAGTTTTACCACAATGCTGAGGATGTATTCCAGTCGCGGAAGTCTTGACTTCCGTCTTTTACTGTATTCGTAAGTCATGAGTACAGGAGATACCTCATGAATCATGGCATACTTGTAGGTTCCAAAACCTTGGAGTGCTATGACACGACTCCCACAACATCTTGCCTCCAGCCTAGGCTACCAAGTTCCAGTGACTTGTGTTGAGCCACGCCCCTTGGACTTGCGCCGTGTGGCGATGCGTTTGCGGTGGTCTGCCGAGACAGCAGCGAGAGGAGCAAGAACCAAATGCATCCAAATATCATTGACATTCTTTGGCATTCTTTGGCAATCTTTGGCATTGATGGACTCCTGTTTGACGCAGCTGCGACACTGGGATGCCATGTTGAGCCCAAGAGTGGGAAGCATCGCTTTCCTCTAACTCATTCTATCTCATTCTATGTCATTCTAAATCCAAACAGATCAAACAGATGCAAGCGATTGCAAGCAGGGGTCCTGCACAGCTTGGGGTGATTTTGGTGCTTCCCATGGTCTTCTGCAGGAGAAATGATGGACGATCTGCCGGAGAACTGCCACAGTCTTAACCTTTCAGATCTTTCAGTGTGGGTGTGGGGCCTTGCAGTTGCCCAGCGCTTTGTTTCGATCTAGGCAGACCTTCCGTCAACTTCAATCTGATCAGATTATACTTTCGATTTTTGCGCAGGATGCCACAAGCGCCCAGAGCACAGGCAGACTCCAATCATTTGAAGTGCTGCCCCAAGATGTACTAAGGCTGCCGGAGCAGAAGTATCTTGGCGCCACATCACTTGCGAATCTTTTGGCACCCAAGCGTTTGGAAGGCGAGCCCTCCACTGTGTACGGGGATGTCAGTGACCCTTCCTACAGCCTAAAGAGTCTACAGCGTACCGGGCGTACCGTTGTTTTTTCTCAAGGCAAAGGATCAGCAGTTTGATCAGTTTGCCAAATTTGATTGCAAAATTGGCAAATGCATGTGATATTATTCGATAGCAGTTCGGGGTATGTCTATGGGAGACCAAAACTCTTGGTCTTCGACCTGCATCATAAACAGGATGCAAGTGCTCTCGAGCGATCCTGGCACTATGCCCACAAGGTGAATTGGAGGGTAGCGCTATCACTGCAAGTGACTGAGTCGTGTTGTTTTAGCTGTAGATTTTGAACTCGCCAGTTACTCCTGTGGTTGTCGTTTTTCATTCATATTGCATTCTCCTGGTCTTTCTTGCGGTACTGGTACTTGTAGAGTGGTACTTTTGAAATCTTTTGAACATTTTGGAAGAAACGGAGCTTACCATAGCATACCATAGCTGGGTATAGCATGATATATACAGTAGCTGGGATGTTAGATGCCAGGTGCGCTGGTGTGCTTCGGGGCTTGCAGGGCCATGCGGCGGCGAGGCACCTGCAGATCCTGGCCATGGCGAGGAGTGTCGCCATGTGTCAGAGATCTTGATGCTGTTCGATGGCCATTTGTGGCCATCCATACAGCCAACCTAAGGTGACGCAATTTTGCGATATGTTTCTACAGTGGTTTCTACGATTGTTTCCAAATGGATCCAAATGGCGTTTCAGGTGCAAGGACGTGTTTGAACAGGCAGGACATTGGTCCCCACAGTATTCTTTTTCTCTTCAGGACGCCTACCTGGACAAAGGCACTCCATTTCGTCAATCTGTACTGGCATTACTGGCTCTGTCAGAGACAGCCATGGAGCCATCCCAGACGGCGTTGCAAGAAGCTTCCAGTTCAATGATTTCACCATTCGTGGTGGGGGTGGTAGAACATGGTTGCTGACGGAGGCTTAAGTCATTCTAAACTCGACTGTTGGAACATGTGGGGGCAAGAGGCTCAAATCTGTTGTGCTGCAAGTTGCCAGCAGCTCAGGACCAAATGAAACCAGCAGGAGGGGAATTGGACGCAGAAGTGGACGAATCAGGCGCCCGTTGATGTTGGTGGGTGCTTTCACCCTCCATTGAAACTTTATGAAATTGGATATTAAACCGCAAATGAATGATCAATCAAGATCTTATCAGGGTAGTGCCTCTGTGACTCTTCCTCAAGATTGCATCACATTTTCAGGGTAGCAGGGCTGTTTTGCAACGATTTGATCCCTGAAGCCAGTCCAGCAAAGTCATTCAGCCCAGTTGATCCAAGCACCCGCACTGAGACATGTAGAAGCCAGTCGTTTTTGCAAAGGTGAGCCGGAAGGGAGCAGTCTTGATTCAACTGTCCAGCAAAATCGTATCGGGCAACTGTCCAGCAAAATCGTATCGGGCAGTGTCAGGCATGGTAAAAGAAGTCGGTGGAGGTCATGCTCCGCCTTCTTTGGCTGACGTGAAGCAGCTGTGCGAGAGTTGTAGAGCCTTGGTTGAGCTGGAGGCGTTTAAGATTCATGACCTGCCGACAGTTGCCAATTACATCCAATTACTGTAGGGCACTTGCTCGGGCAGTTGGTTGTCAAGCGTCATCATATATTGATGTATATTGTGTCATATTGTGCCACACCCTGCATCTAAGCGGACACATGCATGTACATGATATTCTAATGTCATACATAATAGATTATATGATAACTTTTTATGATTTTATTCTTTTTAAAAAAAACACCTGTACATACATGCCATATATTTCATAATTCAATACGCGTTCACAATCTTTCACAAAATGGTGTGCACCGTTTGCTCTGGAGATTGGGCAGGCACAGTCCACACGTGCTTCACCGAGGCGTGGTGGTCGCACTGCACGCAGATCAAGCTGCTGAGGCGACCGTGGCATATGCAGTGGAACAAGGCAAAGCCTTCGCTGTGGTGCCCTGCTGTGAGCCTTGACTTAGCAAGTGATGCAAGTGACGTAAGCAATGCAAGCTGCTGTTAAAAAAACAACATACACAACTGTTTAGATACCTTTAGAATTTCTTTAATTATATAGATATCTTTAGATCAATCTATATTATAATATTATATAAAACCTTGGAGCTGGGGCCATGATTCATAGTCTAATAGTGATTCGATTTGTAGGTGCCTTTGTATGGTGTGGGCCACAAAAATGTCATTCAGCAGTTGCATCAAACCATATCAAACCAGTCAACTTGTATAGTCTGCCTTTTTGAGGGGCCACAGTGCTACCCGGAATCTGTAGGTCTACTCAGAAGACTTCCCAGATCGAAGGCTTCCAAATGGACAAGCGGTGCGGTCCCTTGTGGATCTCATTGACTACTTAACTGCCCTCGGCGGAGATGGAGTGCAGGTGACCAGGTGCGGTTGTTTGATGTTTGATATGTTTGAAACCTTTTGATTGCGGCGTCATAAGCCAAAAGGATTCACAGCAGAAGGAACGATTTCTTGTGCCCGTCTTGTCCGCTGGCCCTGAAAGGTAGGGATACTTCCTTTCAATGGCAAAAACACCGTGATCTGGCGTGGAACTGCCAAGCCTGACCCAAGTGTGAATATTTACGAAGGATGAGTTTGCAAAGCACAATGCGCCAACCAGGTTCCATCAACAAGAAGATCCTTCGCCAACAGCCAACCAGACCCTTCACCCTTGCTGCTCTTTACCTTGGACCAGCATATTCTATGTTGTGCTTCCGACGATCAATGTGATTCAATGTGACATGCAGGAAGCCATGAGAAACTGGTGATGATTATCTGAGATGCTGACGAGAATGTCGTAAGACTCTTATTCCCTCTCCGAGAAGATGCTGGATATTGTTCTGCTTCTGCTTCTTGATTTTGCTTCTTCTATGTTACATACATAATTATATATAATATCTGTATAACTACATATGAAATATTATATAATATAGTTTTTTCATGTGTTTTCATTTTCCGTAGGTGTTTTTGTTTTTTTTGTAAACGATATTTTTAGACACGGTTTCTTTATCTCTTTTTAGTGGTTTGAGGTTTTCAAACTTGAACCTCTTTACTGTTTACCGTCCCAATGAGACGCAGTGCGGCAGGCAAGGCTCCACAACATGGACCCCTGACTGAAGCTGAGAGCCATGCAGTGGCGGAACATGCAGCAGCCTATGCATGTCTATACTGTAGAGATCTGTAGAGTAGCATTTAGCGAAAAAGCTGAACTAAACAAAGGCAAAGAGCAAGCCAAAAGTCAGCCGCAAAGTCTTGAGTGACTCTCCAGACTCGCTTGCTAAGCAAAAATGATCAAACATGCCTGGGTCGATGACGGACCGGCACCTTAAAGTTCCTATTGTCACCGAGTGCGTTAGGTTTTTCAGGAAGGACCATGGTGCATCGTGAACACATATTCCTATATATTCCTTATATTTCTATATCATGCACCTGGACGAACTGCATTTGATGAGCCAATGGATTCCCAAGGCTCGCGTTGACAAAGCGGCCAGGCCTGGAGGGAGTAGAATCCAATGGGTGCATATGGTGCAGTCTTGTCCAGCAGTCTTGTCCAGCTTTCTTGCCCTTGCCATCCTACATGAACATTGCCTGGGTTTTTATATTTGATTCTGAAAGAAAGGCACATAAGTAAGGCACGACTCACAAGTAAATTCATGTCTTTCTTTTGAATAAATTTGTATTTATTTTTTCTCTCAGAGTCGCCACACAGCCAGGGATGCTCACCTTTGTGACCTGATGCGGTGTCCCAGTGTGGGCGTGGAGCTGAAGACAAGGGGCACAAGTGGCTGGAACATGCCGGAACATGGAACTACTTCGGGCTTCCGGCTTCAGGGATTTTGGCAGAGAATTTCTAGAGGTAGAACTGCAGCAGAAACCTGTAGCATCTGGGAATCTTCAAACATGTTTAAGGTGAAAATGATGAAGCTGTTGCACGTGTTCCTTTGTATTGCATGCTGTGTATTGCAATGTGAGGTGCAAGCTTCACTGCTCAGCAGCTTCTCAGGTGCAGCCTCCAACCATCTCCAACCCCCATTTCCTGACATCCAAAGCTTCCTCTTCCAGCCTCCAGCCATGGCCTGATGGCCACAGCCCCGTTTGGCCAGGCCGCTGAAAAAGAAGTCGGTGAATCCACGCGCTCGGCTCGCCTGCTTGCATGGACGGCTGATCCGGTCCTGGCATGTCCTGGCTTTGCAATGCACTGATGATCACACAACCCGTTGGTTGTTCGTTAAATTTCACAAAATCTGAGTGTAGTGTATATATATATATGAATCGCATTGAATCGTTGTATGTAACTTATGCTAGTCTTTGGAGGTTTATTGCTTGTTGCCAGGTGTACATCGCCCGCTTGCAACTTTTGGCGGCCATGGTGACAGAGGTAGGAGGTGGTACATGGTGGTACCAGGAGAAGTGCAGCAGCTATAGCATGCTATGGCAAAGATGATCATACTCTTTCTCATCTCTTTCTCTTGATGAGGAGAATTAAGACTGCAGTGTTTGTCCTTTCTTTTCTATTGGTAACATCCTTTTCACGCATGCTATTGGTCATCCAATCGGAAAGCAATTGGTTGCCAGGCAGGTGTCCAACCTGAAAGCAAGGAGGGTTTGCCTCTGGATCCCACAGTGCAGCTAGCAATGGATTGGCCGCTTGCCTGAAGTCAAGCGGACATCCCACTGGCAAAATGGCGTATGCTCCGAGAGGAAGAAGAGATAAGAAGAGTTAAACGGCCTTGCGAGCATTTGTGCAGTATCAAAGTCCTGTGATTTAGTCGAGGTTCAACAATGCAAATGCTGATGTGAGGGAAAACGCTCGCAGCTAAGTTTTGCTTGACACCGTTTTGTGGTGTTTGGATTTGTTTGGCACATGTCTAAAAAATCATTGCATGTCATTGTGCTCTTCTTGCAAGGCTGTGAAACTGGTGGCGGCCTGCTACGCACATGCTGGTTTGAAGCGGATTGAGCCATGGCTGCACCGGGCTGTCGTACGATTGATATAGATAGTTCATTTGCAGGAGTTGGTTTGGTTTTCAGCGCGTTGAACAACTTGCTAGAACCGCTTCCGTGAAAAATCGAATTCAGGGGATAGATTAGATGTATTTAGATGTTCAAATTATTGGAGGTACCCACCGATGTGCACCTGCAGATGCTTGCATTGCACAAGCGAATGTGCGCACACACACACAGATCACACAGAGACACAGAGACACATCAGTGAATAAAATGCAAACAACCACTGCAAGAAAACTTGCTCTTCTGGCTTTGTAGCTGGCAATGTCAGAATATGTCAGAATGTGTCAGAATTATTCAGAATTCATGTCACAGATTCAAAGTACAGACGCTGCTGCAGCCATCAAAGTGCCTGCTTGGGCTGTTATCCAAGGGAGGTATAGACACTGTCGAGCAAGCCCCATCACCTGGAGGTATTCTTGAACCTATTTGTCCATATGAATCTCGTGCTCAGGAGAAGTACCTCGCCAACATCCGGCAGGTGCCCATTACATGGAATATCGTGCGATGCACACGAACAGTTCTGACAGGGCTGAGGGCCATTTCCCCTCGGCTACCACAACTTGAATGGTGTTGGTTGGGTTTTGACTTGCTTTGACTTTGACCGGTCTTGTATTGAATCATGAGCTCACAGCTGTGCCAGGCGCAGAGAGACATCTTTGACGAGGAGTTCGACCGAGTGGATGCAGGCACCATGACTGCTGCCCGTGGTTTTAGAGCAGCGGGCCGTCACGAATTTGCTCCAAGGTGATGGGCTCGAAATGGGCCAGCCTCAGTGCCAGCCTCAGCCTGCTTGCATCCTGCTTGGTTCGTCTTTGTTTTGGGTGTTCTTGTAACATCTCGTGACCACTGGTGGAACACAGATAGCTTCAGTTTTACCCAAGCTGAGGAGCCACCGGTCCGGCAGCAACCGGTCTACGCCCAAAGGCATGAACTGCGTGGGCTTTGTGGTGGATGTGATGGGCTGGTTACGGCATGTTACGGCATGTTACGGCTTTGTTTCCTTTTTCTCCCGATCCATCACAGCTCGAATCCAGTTTTGTAGCCTACAGTTCTTCTAGAAATCTGGTTTTCCTGACCCCGTTTGCTCCTTCCCCAGACGAAATGACTAACTGTATGCGGGACGAGAGCAGTACTGCCTCACCACCGTGGATGTTTCATATGATTCATGTATTCGCTTGTGTGCATTCCCTCTGGTCCAAAAGCAGACTGGGCTCAAAAATTATCTTGTATGCTCGAGGCAGTCAACAAGTTTCTGATTCATCAAGCAGATGTGCAACATCCCAAACTCACACAAAGCATGCACTGGGAGCCGGAAGATTGGAGCATTGGTAATTTCTGAACTACTAACTACATCTAACTAAAGTAAAACATATCACAATTATAGCAGCTGGGACTCCTCCTTCCAGATGCAGAGCTTTGCTATGATGGGAGGCAGCTCGAAAGAACAATCAGGTCTTGTTCGTCCCTCTCCTGCTCTTTGCTGCTCATGGCGAAAGTCAAGAAGCAAAACCTGAAGAAGAAGGCGAAGGCTATGGCGGTATGACTCCAAGGTTGAGCGCAGACACTGAAGCGCTTCACTAACTCACTATAATCATACCACACTCATCCATACCATACCCTATGGTCAAGAAAGCGACTTTGAGAGCTGCTTAAATCCTCCATCATCAGATTGTTGTCCTTATTTGCCCCCCGGCCCCATTGACAGTGGGCCCCATTGACAGTGAATGGAGTAGAGACCCTAATCCCACCCAACCCCTTGTCAAAGCCGAGATGATGACCGTGACCATGTCCTCTGCCAGGGGAAGGCAGGAGCCACTCCTGCCAAAGGAGCTGCCTCTGGCGCCTCTGCAGGGGGTTTGGTCACCAACAAAAAGTTTGGCTGCTTGGCCGATGGCAGTTTTTTTTCCCTCCTCTCCCTTCAAATATATCTTTTGGCAGAATGGCTGAAACATCAATCATCAATGTGATACAATGGGCCAGGACCACATGCTAGGACCCAATGCCAGAACTCAAGAGTATGGGACATTCATCTATTTTCACCTATTTTTCACCTTAATCATCCATTTCCGGCCTGTGACTAAACGCGTGATGCTGCGTGCCCTGTCTACATCTTCCCTCTTTTTAGGCGCCCGAGAAAGTTGAAAAATCGTTCTCACAGGTCAGCACTTGCTGAGAAACCCTGGCATCGTTGACAAGATCCTGAATGCTGCAGAGCTGAAACCCAGTGACGTGGCCTTCGAGATCGGACCAGGAACAGGCAGGTCGGGAGAGTAGTGCCAGCTGTTGGCGAAGGTTCACCGGCCATGTTTGGTGGATGGAAGGTTTGCTTATGTTTGCCTTGATTTGATGCGTCTCTGCGGCAGACTAGTGGTCTCAATTTTCATACAATTGTTTGATTTGGATGACCAAAAAATAGTGATTCACTCTGCGGCAGGCAACTTGACGGTCAAATTGATCGAAAGTTACTTAGCCTAAATAGCCTCTCCTGGAAGTGTATTGTGACTCAAAGCGTGCAGCAGGGGTGTCAGGCTCGTTCTTGAATTTCTTCAATGTTTCTTCAATGCATGTTAGACCAACAAGGGGGAGATCCAGACTCTCGCCAAGAGGTGAAATAGGAGAAGTCAAGTGAGTCAAGTGTGAAGCAGAGTCAAGATAGTCAAGCAAGTCGGAAGAGTGGACACGCACTGTCACGCACTGCACGATTCACCTGAGACCGAGGCTGCAAGCGAGTGATCGCATGTGAGATCGACCCTCGGATGGCCGCAGAGGTGCGAAAACGCTGCTCCGGCACTGGCCGCACCAACTTGGAGGTGCGCCATGGTGCGGAATGGTGCAGAGGGAAGCTGTGAGTGCAATATCCAGCCATACGGTGCAGTATGGTGCAGTATGGTGCAGTATGCCGTGGGGCAAGAAGAATGGAGGGACGAGTAACAACTTTGAAGCCTTTGAGACATTGAGAGTCTTGGACACGGCCGTTCCTTTATCGCTTTCGCGCACTATTTGGAATACCCCATATTTGCAAGACCTAGCCCGTTTACAGAACAACTTGGGCTTCAGAGTAGTAAATCCACGGGAGCTGTTTGCTTGATTTGGATTGATTTGGCAGGTGAGGGAGTGCGATGTGCTCAAAGAAAAATGGCCCATCTTTGACGTTTGTCACCTGGCAAGTGGCTAGTGATCACTTATTGCCTACAAAAAGGGGTAGCATGGGCTTGCAGCAATTTAATTTGATGAACTGATGTGACAGCTTCTCAAAACCCAAAGGGTTGGATGTTATTGGATGTTAAAGGACCCAGGACGTAGTGGAAATACCAATCTCGGAGATCAGTGCATTCCGACGTACCCTGACAATGCTTGACATCGGTTGAAGTTTCTAAAAGCGACGTACGAGGTGTCGCAAACCTGCCGTATCAGACGCTCGGCAAAATTTGTCGTGTTGTTTCTTAGCTTCTGATGTCTGCGGCAGCCAGATACAGTCAACTAAGAGAAGCATGCCGTTTCCAAATTCTTCAAGGCCTTGCATTGATTTGCAGGAATCATGAAATGATGTCACAATTTTACACAATTGTCACATCAATTACTAGAACATTGCTTCACCGTTTCATGCATCATTTGGAAGACGAAGGATCTCCTCCCCATTCACCTTCAAGCTGCTGGCACATCGCCCGGCCTTTCGTTGTGCTGTTCTGATGTTCCAGAAGGAGTTTGCTGAGCCTCTTAGCAGAAGAGAATAGGACAAATCAAAAGAAATCGAACAAAAATTAGCATCAAGAGTATGCCTTCCCACATTGAGACCTCACGGGCTAGGATTTGGCTTGTCCCATGCCCATTACATATTATATATTCCTTGATTCTCTTTATTGTACTTTCAGCCAGACTGCCTTGTGCCGTGACCCTTTCACACTTCATTTTGACTTCTCTAATGAAGTTCCACACAGTGGAGCCTTCACGGGGCGCCATGGACTCCCACTCCCAGCATCTCCCAGCTCAGGCGGCTCATAGCAAAGGTGGGCGAATCGCAGTGACTGGCCCCATATTTTGTGTGGCTCAAGATGGTGTGGGGTGGAAAAGGATGGACATGCCGCAGGGGTAAGAAGCTTGCAGCGGCTCCCGGCCAAGCTGTGCCGAGGCAATATTGATGTAAAATCGGTAAATAAATGATGATATGGTTTAAGCGGAGAACAGTTTTGCATGAATGCGACCTTCATGCTAGCCGAATCCGAATAGATCTGTTGATTCTGTTGTCTAATATGTTATTCAATCGCTATATATATCACGGTCATGTTTTACCTCCAAACTGGAGCCAAGGTACGGGCGCCTCGCTGTCAACACCAGCCTTTTCGTCAAAGTGTTTGGGCTCCGAAGTGATCCAATGTGAGTTCACAGGGTCGGACGGGCGGGATACATATCATAAAGATTCATAAAGTACAATATAGGCTCGCAGTTTACCTTGGTCAGAAAGCTTAACCAAGGAAATTTCGTTTCTCCAGCATATCAACTTCTTACGTCTTAAGTCTTAAGTTCTAATTACTGTATTTTTGATAGCCTCCATACGTTTGGTTTTCATTCATGTTAAATTTTCCATCAATGCAGTCTGATCTCGGCTGTGAACAGTGATAACCAGTAGTTCTGGACACCATGTGTTCTGGTCCCTGGCAGCTTTAGGTAAGCTGCGTCTGCAAAGTTGGACGTATGAACTTCACACCGCCACCTGAAGTGGATTCAATGGCGACTGGGATGGCACTGTTGAGGGAAGGTGAACAGACATCGTGGAGTTACTGTATCTGCTAAGGGAAACGTACTTACCTTACTTACCTTTACATTCATTCAGATGCTGTAATCGGCGTTTCTTTACAAAAGCTAGTGCAACTGTAACATATTGCAACAATTTGTCAGCCGACATGGTGCCGCTGTTTCGGTTTGCAATGATTTGCAATGTGCGCAACACTACACGCAAAGCATTCTGGGTGGCAATAGTGCTGAGAAGGCTTTTCTTTACCACAGAACACCGTTGCAGGTAATGATTTCATATATTTCCATCCGGGAGAGAATGTTTTCCTTCCTGACCCTCCTGATTCTGTATAATTGTTTCTTTCCCCCGTGGAATGCCAACTGGGACAAGTCCTCTCGGACTGTAAATCCGCATGTAAGGTCGTCAAGGCAGGGCTGCACTGGGAAGGGCGCTCTACTGTGATGGTACTGGACTGATCCTGGGTTTTCGTTGGAAATAGAGCTATAGCATGCTATAGCCATAAGCAGCGCAACGAAATGAAACAAATCTCAGAGATTCAGATGCAACTGCTGCACTTTGCAGATCGTTCCTCGTTATCCTCCTATCGAGGTGGACTTTCGATTCTTGGTTGCCTTGACTTGTGTCATTTTGAACTTGTCCTTGCTCTTGAGATCTCTTTGGCCTCTTTTGTCAGCCTGCCATGATCCAGAGTGTTGCCCGATCGTCGATCACACTTCGTTCGGTTGATTCGAAAACATTCGAAAACTGGCTTGTAGGTTGAGGTAAAACAATCTTTGCTTGCCTACCATTTTTTTGGGATGAAACATCGAAGACCAATCAGCTGCAGACCTAGTGCACATTGCAATGCAAGGAGAATGGGATGGTTTGATGCGGATCTGCTTTGGGAGAAAGCGAAAGACCCTGAGATCTTCCTTCTGCATGACCTACACGCTGAAAACCCTAGAGGAGCTGAGCAATCTGAATTATTTCTTTCGGCCGCCCCTAGGATATGAGTTTGAGTAAGGCAAAGGTCAGAACATGATATGCCCAGTTTGTTCGTGGTCCCTGCTGCGGGGGAGATGAGTTCATGGGTGCCTCGAACGAAACCGCAAATATTTATCGAAGGAAGTTTAGAAGTGAAACTTCCGACAATATGGACAGTTGAAAAGCAGAGGTGAGAAGAGTCAGAAGAGAAAAGATCAGAAGAAAGAAGATGCAGATGCGCGAAAAGATAGG
>Ga0126342_10010399_pt1 | contig 16642 bp, 19 predicted proteins | sample Cyp1metagenome_FD_92528 | JGI IMG/M metagenome (GOLD analysis project Ga0126342, IMG submission 92528) | Coral microbial communities from Lord Howe Island, Old Settlement Bay, Australia - Cyphastrea 1 metagenome | ecosystem: Host-associated > Invertebrates > Cnidaria > Coral ... | reverse complement strand
TGTGAAGATGAGAAGATGTGAAGATAAGAAGATGTGAAGATGAGCAGATGTGAAGATGAGCAGATGTGAAGATGAGCAGATGTGAAGATGAGCAGATGTGAAGATGAGAAGATGTGAAGATGATAAGATGTGAAGATGAGAAGATGAGATACAGACCCCCACTATTGGAAGAACCCTGCGCTCAGACGCTCTCGGGAAAAAGGGCGTTTTTTGTTATGTTTAGTTTTGGGTTGTCATGGTTCTGCAGTATTCTGTAGTATTTTGCAGGGTCCTGAAGATAGTTCGCAGGATGCTAACAGGGTGTCCTGCGAATTTGTCCAGGATTCCTGCTATCTTTCTGAACTACTGGCACTTGCTACCAAATTACTGCAAGGAACCCACAAATATCATATATGACTACATGACCAACTAAAAACCACGATGTAAGTCACGAAGACACAACACACTACACGTAGTAATTAAATAGCATTACAATGGAAAACCAACAGAATCCTGCAAAATGCAAAAAAATCAAAGGCATACTGCCAAAATCTACTAAGTGAAAAAACCTATGTCCAAGCATGCCCCTACAAAGGAGCCCCTTTGGTGCTTAAAAAACAGTATAAATATATATATATATAATTATATATATCATCAGGGGTGCACTAATCTGAAAGTACTGCTGGCTCAACTCAAAAACCAAAATACCCATATGATGGCACCGCGCGGTGAGGAAGAAAACGGTGCTATTTTGGCTGGAACATAAAACGGGTGGCGCCATCTATATCGGTGAGGAAAAAATAACCACAAAATTAACGCATATCGGATGACCAATTTACTTCAAAATGAACAGGTAGATAGCGTAATTGCCACCACAGTAGATGGACATAAGGGTATTGGTATAGTGTACTGAGTCTACTACATTTCCGATCATTTTTGCTTGTTTATACTGTGAATTACACATGATTTTATTGTATTGTAAATAAATAAATAAATAAATATATATATATTACATATATGGGGGTGTCCTACAATGAGGGATAACCCCACCGCCCCAGTTCGGCACCTGCCAAATGATCGTTTCGCGTCGAAGGCTGGGGCTCTTCGCTAATTTGCCACTGCCATTGTTGGCTAACCAAAATCCCATACAGCAGATCCCGTTCAAATTCCACTAGTTCTTTTTATCCAAAAATGAGTTGCGCCATCTATGTCCTTTAAATCGCGTTCATTTTTTTCCCATTTTTTGGCTTGTTTACATTCTATACGCTAAATACTGTATATATATAATTATACACATATGGGGGTGTCTTAAAATGGGGGGCAACCCCACGGCCCCAGTTCGGCACCTGCCACGTGATCGCTTCGCATCGAACGCCTGGGGCCCTCCATTACTCTGCCACTGTTGGCTAGCAAAAATCCTAGTCCACTAAATTTGCCCAGGGATCTAAAAATGAATTACGCCATCAATGGCCCTTAAATCCCCTTCAAGTTCCACTAATTTTTGGGGCATATTTTTTCCTCAGGATGAAAGGAGATGCGCCATCTATGTGGCATATTTTGGTTATGTCGGTTGAGGGATGTTGGGAGGTATGAGGGGCTTGCGCCATCTATGTGGGCATTCCCGGCCTGATTTTGGCGAATGAGTAGGACTTGCGCCATCTACGTCCCCCAAAACCAGCTTGCTGTTGAGGAAAAAATAATCATTTTTAGGGACATACATGGCGCAAACTACCTGTTTGAAAATTGGGTTGCGCTATCTATCCCCTATATCTTACCCCCCATATATACCAATGAAAGCCTCGAAAACCTCAGGACAAGAAACGGTTGGTGCTTGAACCACCCCACGAGGAAAAAAAACATATTATAGTCATTGGGGATCATCATCGCGTTTCTATGTTTGAAAACATGTTGAAATCACCTATGGCAAGATCAGTTTACAACCTTATGTTTACAAGCTGGTGCCTTGACTTAAGTTGGACTTAGGGGCTTTATAAAAGGACTTAAGGAAGTTAACTTGAAATTATGTTAAGTTATGTTATAGGTTTTGTAAGTTAAGTTATATTTTTTGTATTTTTTCTCTAGTATGTACTATGTTTTTCAATCCCTCATATGTGCCTGGCCAGTTGTGTTGTTTTTCCATTGTGTGTCTTTTCTGCGGCTTTTGACCTCGAAATGCGAACACGAACAAATTATGGTAAAAACATGACGATGTTGACTTTGGCAGTGGTCCATGCAGGCGCATGCATGTTTGTCATGCATGTGTATTCAAGAACATCTTTTTGTTTTTTGTTCTGGAAGGTTTTGAACCAGTCTTTCGCATTTTTTAGGAAACACAAAAAAACACATGTTTAACACATACGCGTTTACACATGCAATTGGTCTGAGACGTGGTTACACCATCGTGTTCCCTTCTATTTTCAATCTTTTCATGAGGATACACAAGTGCGTTCTCTTCTTTTTGCGGAAACACATCCCAAACATTTACATATTTCACCGTCATGTGATTGTAGGTGGAAATACATTTTTAATACATTCGAGTTTGCAATCTCTGTTTGGTTTATATGTTGGGAAACACATACGTATTTATGTACTACCTACATACAGTCGGGAAACACACGCGCGTATCTATGCTTTTATTGGCTAACGAAGAGGCGACACATGCGCGTTCCTTTGTTTTCTGGTCTGTTCTATTGGATATACTCACGCGTTTCCAGATGCAGCTTCTCTCATCCCTCCACACTAGGCCAGCCATTGTTTTCTCCCGGGAACACTGCGTCAGTGATATGTTCTGCAAGGCTGTATAAGGAAAAACCAGGCCTGTAGGCCACGAGACTCTGTTCCAGCTGTCAAAGTGTTCCAAACTTCTTGCGATAAAAAAGAACTGCAAGATTTGAAATCCTGCAATGTCGCTCTCTGTGCGACAGCGGTTCCTGGTTCTGCCATGCGTTCAAGGATTTAGCGCTTCACTTGGGCAAAAAAAATGGCTACCATTAAAAACATCGTTCTAGACGACAAAAAACCGCTATCTTTGCTAACTTGTGTGTATCTTTTTTTGACGTATGTGCTATCTCATGTTATATATCCCCATCTATTGATATAAATTCAACATGACTTATACAAGATACCACCATTTTTAAATATACCTGAATCATGTTATAAAAAAAATAAATATACAACATACCAAATGATTTGGATGTCAAGGCACATCCTTGTAGGTTACTGATTTAAACATTCAGTTTTTCAGGGAGTGCTGGTCCGTGCTGGTGGCGAAAGAAACAGATTGTGCAATTGCAATCAACAAATGACATTGAAAGAGAAGGCGTTATAGCCACCCCTCTCCTGGTTTCATCCTGGCTTCCTCAAGATGGGAAGTTGTTTTTCACACGGTCACATTCTGTTATAGGAAAAGGTCTGACCATGATCATCGATGATGTATAATCATCTACCTTCTGGAAATTTAAGAGGTTGCCACAGAAAATGCAATTTTAAATCGGTAAATAATCTATAAACTGGCCAGGTCCTGCCTGCGGTCGCTCTCGCGGGAGCAAGGGCCTAAGGTGTGGCCAACTGGTGGCGCTTGGGTGGTTCCGTAACCAAATGAACGAGTTTGAGTGTGCCATGTTCATGAGCAATAAATTCAACTAACCAAACAAGCAACATTAATTATATAGATTGTACAAATTTACACCCAAAACCTACCATCTGCAAATTTAACAGTTTGCTGCGGATGAACACATTTTTTGATAGGTAGTCATCCTCAATGGAACATTTCCCATAGCAAAGTATTACATTACTTTTAAAGGCTAACTATCATGTATCCATATACACCCCATGAAATCATAGTAAATCCAATTAAATCCCGTGAAATTTCATGAAACAAAATCCCGGTGTTGATGGTTCAAGTGAAATCCCCCAGTTCCTCTGAGCCTTCCAGCGTTGGAAACACTGCGTTGGGCGAGGGAATCTGCGAATTGGGTGCCGTGGCCAAGCCTCGTCAAGAGAACTGTTGATTTCAGTAAGAATTGCCTGCCCAGGATTTCATCAAAAGAACATGGGTACGGCAAAGGCAGTAAGGATTTCAGATCCAAACATCGAAGTTCACAAAGGAACATATGGGTAATTCACCAGCTACTGGATCTTTTAATTAGTAAGTTTCAATGGGTTATAGTAGTTGGATTGGACCCCATCGATTTACCTGCCATCTTGATAGGGGGTTCTGCAACATTTTCCTTGCACCACTTCGAGTTCATGGATGGGATGAACAAATGTGTCAACCTACGGTAGGAATGTGTTGATCGAAGGAAGTTTAGAAGTCAAACTTCCGACAATATCGGCAAATGAAAAGCAGAGATGGGAAGAGCCAGAGAAGAGAAGAGAAGAGAAGAGAAGAGAAGAAGAAAGAAGATCAAAGAAGAGACAGTCAAAAGAAAGAAGATCCAGGTGCGCGAAAAGGTAGGAAAGTCCCGAAACACTGTGTTTTTCCAATGATTTGTGGCTCCGGAGGGTCGAAAAGTAGGCTCGCTAAAGCGGCGGGTGCGTAGCAATCTGGCCAGAGCGCGAAGCACATTTGGAAGTGAAAACGCTAAAAACACCTCACGTTCAGAACACTTTTGGAAGTTGAGATGTTGAAAAAGTGCACCCCGTTGTGGCGCGAAGCACATTTCCAAGTCAAATGTACGAACTACACAATGTTCGGACCACTTTTGAAAATTGAGATGTCGAAAAAGTGCACGCGGCTATGGCGCGAAGCACATTTCCAAGTCAAAATGTACAACGTACACCATGCTCGGACCACTTTTGGAAGTTGACATGTGGGAAAAGTGCACACCATTGTGGCGCGAAGCACATTTCGAAGTCAAAAGTGTAAAAAACTGAAGGGGTTCGGAGCACTTTTGGACGTTCGGATGTCGTTTTGCGTGGCGGGCACAGGGGGTTCTGCACCTTGCCAAAAGAGAGCAAAACGTATAGGTTTTGTATCAGTTTCAACTACAACCGCCGCTGCACTACACTCCACTCCACTAGGCGAATTACATTACACTCCATTGGGCTCCACTACGCCACACTACACTAACTACAACTACAAATACATTACACTACACTACACTACACTAATTACATTACACTACGCTACAATACACTCCGCTATGCCACACTACTCGACACTAACTACAACATACTACAACTAGAATTACGTTACACTACACTACACCACACTACACTAACTACAACTACAACTACGCTACTTTACATTACACTACACTACACTAGACTACACTACACTGCCCTACATTACATTACACTACGCTCATTACACCACCAGAAACGCAACTGCAACTACACTGCACTAATTACACTACACTACAACTACAACTCCACTACACCACAACTACAACTACAGCTGCGCTACACCACACTACATCCAGCAGCTGTGGGTGAGGTGATCGACCAGGTGACCACTGCAACCATCGTAATCACGTCGTAATCATTCCAAAAAAGACAACTCCAACCAGCTTTCAGTCCATCAGTGGATTCGCTACGGCTGCGCAGCTCTGACCAAAGAACACACCACGAAAGCAGGTCGACCCCCCCCTTCTTCGGCATTTTGACGTGTAGCACAATCAAGAATGAACTATATAATTGAATGACCAGGTATCTAGTCGACTTCCCACTTCATCCACTTCCCAATTCAAATAATTAAATGACATTTAAATGACTAGGTGACAGATGGTAACAGACTAGGTATATAGTTTACCCGTTTGCCCGTGAGCCACGGGCAAGTGCCTGTAGAAATGACCATCGGAACGATCTTCGCTCGACGTCCTAACGGGGAGCGACTGTCCAATCGGACAAAACCATTGCATCTTGGGGGACCTCCAACAGTACTTTAAAGTTCGGTTTAATGTATTTATGTAATTATAAATGACATTTTTTGGTTCAATGATGTTTTAAGATATTTTTAATGATGTCTCATAATGTATGTGATATTACGTGATGTCACCATTCCATGCATTTCAAACATGCAACATTTGTCTGGAAGCAAGCTGTCCAGTGATCCATTGATAAAATGTAGTGACAGTTTGAGCAACTGTACCGGCATGTGCTCGCAGCCTCATGCTTCTGATGTTTGGAAAATTTCAACTTGAATAGCCTCTGGTAATCTAAGAGTTTGCCATGGAAAATGACCTTTCTAGATCCATTTAGACCCATTTTGCCATGGAGATGTTCCACAGCAAACCAGAGGGATCCCTTTCGGGCGGTTTTTTTGTGCTTTTTCGTCCTCTTTTGCGTCGCTCCGGCGGAGCGGAGGATGCTCTTCGGGGTTGGACCTGGACCTGGGGTTGATCATTGTTGATCCACGGAGCTTGGGTCCATGGCCATAATCATTGGGTTGGTTTAAGGGAAAATCTACAGGAAACCATGGTTTTTACCATCAAATATAGGGCTTTACTGTAAATGTTCCCATCATCCAATTCTATGACATAAAAGAAACTCGCTGAGCTTCCCACAGCAAGAGACAAAGGCGTGTCAGGAACCGACAGCCTCGAGGACCAGCAGCCGAGGTTTGCGGTTGACGGAACCAGCATCTTCCAACAATATTGGATCAGTTAGTGGTATATATCTCGGTATCATTCCATAATCTAACTGCCAACAACCACTGGGTTTGGGTGTTGATCAAATACCTTTAAGTATGCTGATCGCTAACAAGCCCTGTTTATTGGTTGCTCCAACTCCTGTGTCCGATATTGCTTGACGGTTGCTGTGTGGATGGCATCTGGTGAATCTGGTGCAAATTGACTCTTAGGCTACTTGGACAACCATCCCAAATGGCAAAAGTTTTGTTAATTACAATCAATTCGTTTGTATGATGTGGCTACCAATGGCTATGAAGCCCGTCTAGTACAGCCCAAGGGGACCGCACAATGAAGAAATCAACTACATCCCACCAGGGCTTTGACCCAACAATAGTATGTGAATGATGTGAATGTGTGAATGAATCTATTCAGTATCTAGCATCTCCACATAAAATCAACAAATATAAGTAATCCACAACAATCAACTCAATCATGGAGGGAGGGGATTCATTTTTTTTAGAAATCCTCCAAGTATGATTCAAGGTGCAAGGGAAGGCTTGGAAGCGACTCACGCCCAGCAGGCCTCAAGTGTGGCGCTGCAGATCATCTATCGAACATGGAGATGAGGATATGTTTCATTGCAAGGTTGAATACCAAAGGCTTTCGGTACCAGTAGCAAATGGTAACATTTTGTAACTTCTTCGCGGCAGTGCTTGGTGGCAAACATGTGGATCCAGAGTCCAAACACAAATTGCTCTGAGGAGGCTGCCGTACATCACCGTCGCACTCCACCTCGCGATGGAAAAGTGGGTGCTGTGATGCCGTACTCCTTGGATTTATTGAAGGGCAAATGTGGGAAATCGCCCCCTTTAGCATTCAAATCTGACGGTTTCCAAAAGAGTTCCACACTCTGAAACGCAAAAACATGATGCAAACTGGGCACATTGTTCGCAATTGATTCAATATGACAAGTGAGCCTTTTTCATCCTTTTTCTGGGCGATTTCCCCCATGGGGTCTGCACCAACGTTCGTTTTAGTACCTGCGGAACCCATCTGCACCACAGCCATGGCAGCTGAGTTTCCCCGCCATCAAGGGAGGTGGCCGCCTGGGATTTACCACCATTCTTTGAAAAGCTACCAGATTTTAGATTTTTTTAGGCATAGAATATATATTTACTGGATGGGTAGGATGCTACTTGATAGTCTTAGTCTTAACTTGGGAGTTGCTAGACTATACACTAACCAGGCCATTCAGTGACCTTTTTCTCCCCTGGTTTGAGGACACAAAAACACCCTTACATGTGCACTTACCAAACCCCAAAGTTTGCTCAACTTGAACTGTCAGGCACATGGTGTTTTCAGTGGATTCCCTGCTTTGGTTCATCAGCTTATCCCCTTGTGATGCGGAACAATGCAGCCAGGTCTCAGCTTGACCACAGGCAGTTCGTCAGGGCCTTCAGGCTCCTTTGTACTTTGAGAGTCGGGACATGTCGGGACTGGATAATCTTCCTATCCTCAGTCAAATCAATCATTGATTAAGGGGGTTCCCCACCAGTACTGGTGACAATCTGCTCCGAAAATAGAACTTCCCACCAAAAATGATCAACAGCCCAGATAAATTCATCCGGGCTTCTTCTTTTCTTGTTATTGTCAGACATGTTACGGGTCATACTAGTACCCTCCAGGAAACTATAACATATAGATATAGAAATTCCAATGTTTATAGATGATTTACCTACTGAAGATTGTGATTTCCCATAGCTATATATATAATATGAGTTTGCCAGAAAGATTTGGAAGAGATCCAACTCTTGGCGCCGAGTGTCCGGAACCTCTTCCAATGACGCTTCTGGCTCTTTCGCATCGCTGTCTCTGGCTTCCAAGTGATCTTCCTCCTTGTGATTGAGTCATCGCAGTTCCATCCGGCGCTAAAACTCAACGGTCGCTGCTGGGATCAAGTTCATCAAATTTACAACAGTGGGCTAAAAACTGTGCTCAAACTGAAAGTTCAGGTGCCATGGGCCAGAGCTTCAGTATTTTTTTAGTAACAATTCCTCTAGATCGCTCGATCGAACCGGCCTTTCATGTCCACTCAGACCCGAAGTTCTCAAATTTTGACAGCGCATTTGTGGCCAATCTTGGATAGCCTGCATTTCTGTAGCTAAGTTCGCAAATATATCCTATTCATGGCAAGAGATTGAAGTAGTACTAAGTAGCAACAAATAACAAGTACCAAGCACATCCAAGTACATCCAAGTACCAAGATGTACCAAGGGAACTCACTTTCCGGCTGTCCTCGACGAGATCATCCAGCTGCTCAGTGGGATCCACCTGCGCTGCTTCCCCTGGGCATAGCGAAGCGGCCACATGGCCTCAGGCGTGGCAAGCAGATCCAACAGATCTTCAACGATCCAACAGCTACACTGGGCTTTGGTTTCTGCCAGGATGCAAAAATGCACAATTGTTTGATCTCGAAATCTGAAAAAGACAGGATCGGGGGCCATGTCTTTTGCCGGTGTCGGGTCATGGAAACCAAATCTGGCACTCCCAGCTTGCAGTCGCCCTAGTTCCGAAATGATCAACAAAACTGATATTAAACCATCCAAATTTGGAGGCAAATGATTTGACCAAAATGTCCTCCAACGTGCACTTGTAATGCCTTCCCTTAAGATAACATTATTTCCCTCACCCAATTCACCAAATATAGTGAACTTACCTTCTTTTCTCTCCAATGTTGAGCAAATGAGAATCCAATTCATTCAAATTATGAAGATTTATGAAGCCCTGGTTCACTTCTTCAAATCAATTCTAGATTTCAGGAAGTGTTTTCAAATTCTCCGAGTAAATTATCCAGAAACCCATCCCTTTGGTGCGCCACTCGCTGCGCCATCAGCGGCTTCACCGGAGGCACTACGCTGGCGCACTTTCCTGGGCCCCATTAAGAGTTATGCCATTTGGGGATGAGCTTCTGTATGGCTTTCAACACCCATTTATGGGAATATGATGGGAATATTGGGGATGGTTTATCGCTGGTTTACCACGAGTGCCAATTTGTATCAATTTCTCATTTCCTGGGCTTGGCCCAGGTATATATAACTTGGTGAGAACAACATTTACATACATGTACTAGCAATTGGATGCAACTGGGCATTCGGAACATCGTCTTCTTATCTCGGAGATTAATGACTCGGGGGATGGATCGGACCATATTAGGACCATGGGATCAGTGGTTTGTGATCCATCACAAACAGGGCTCAACTGGGCATTCTCCAACAAAACTTCTGTGAACATGGGGGATCTTCAACATTTCATGTCTAAGGGAACATGATGATTCACCATATTAACCAGTGGAATCTATCAAATATTCCCCATTGCAAATGTCAGATTTGCATACGGGGCTTTCCAAAAAAAGGAATCTCCCCTTGAATCATCCCTTTTTTTGGTGTCATGACTGAGTATTGAAACCGGTGACCTGGGGGTACCCCCATAGGAAACCTCGTGAAAGCTCGATATATTTTCCCCTGTTCAGCTAAGGTGCAATTCTTCATCTGCTTCCTGCAAGAAATCCTCCAAGGTTTTAAGCTTCACCAAGGGCGTAGCGCTGCCCACTGGAGAGGTGTCAACCCGGGAACGCACCACGGGGACGTGAGGCGCCTGAGGCGCCTGAGGTGCCTGGAAAAAGGCACCAGGGAAAGCTGGGGAAAGTGCTGAGGTGGAGCTTCTGCATATTGATTTGTGTGAAGTTTGATGTTGCCATTTGCAGCTGGTGATTTGGTTGATCAACCATGTTCAAACCATCCCGGCCCGAACCAATGAGCCCATCTTCACATCATGAAGGAATCACCCAAGGTTCATCCAGTACCATCATTTCATGCCGCCTCCAGGACCGGCTCAGGGGCAGGAATCAGCACAGTTGGGACCAAAGGTGGTTCCACCGGCTCCGCTGCCTGTGTTCCACCGGCTCCATCTTTCCCCTCTGCCTGGGATAGTGAGAGAGAGCGAAGTAGTGGGTGGTAGGTTGAAGTCCATGTGAGGGAGAAGTAGTTTGCTATATAGACAGAGCTTGTAGGTTCTTGGTGCAACATGGGGAAGCCCAAAAAGTGTGCATGAACCTGAATCAGCACCTAGAACCTCAAGAGCAGCCATGAAAATGGGTCAAACCATGAAAATCGGGAGAAATACCAGTTGCCAAAGGAGAGTAAAGGAGCTTGGATGATTTGCATCGGTGTTTTGAAGGTCCTAGTCCATCGTTTGCATCGTTTGCAGGCTCTTTCTCTATTTTTTCTATCCATTTATCTATCCACCTACCTATCCATCCATCCCTCCATCCCTCCATCCCTCCATCCCTCCGTCCATCCATCTGCGATTCTATCTGCCTATCATATACTGTATTACCTACGCACCTTTCCACTTTTTTGGGAGACTGTGCCTCTGTGGGCGGTGGCAGTTTCTGCTCCGCAGGGCTGTCATCACCACCTAAGCACTGCGGGCACAGCAAAGGACATCCACAAATTGGGAAGGTCCCATGGTCCCATCGCTTACCACACGTTTGTACAATAATGATATATGGTAAACTTGGGGGCTATCGCTTGCCGGAAACTGCTACATTTTTATATATAGAATTCACAGAAATCAACGTCCAATTTGGGTATCGCTAATGTGGATATTGGAGAAATACAATGACATAACTTTGGCATAACCTTGAAAAGGGGTATCGCTAATTTGGGGAGGTCCCATCGCTTACCGTGTGTTTTTAACCATTTCCATCAATTTCCATAAGCCAATGTCCGTCCAATACATATTTAGTATTGCCGTTTGTTTTTGCGGTGGCTCTGAAAAATGGACTCAGGGTTAATGTGCTTTAAGGAGACCAACTATAGGTCTAGCTATTTAATGGCCTCCAATTCTGGGTTCCATCACTCAACACGTGTCTTTCAGGCCCAGCCACTCACAGTGGTACCACTTTGTCCTTGCCCAGAATCAGTCGCAAAGCTTTCCTTGGCGACGCACTGCGGGCTTTGATGCTGTTGAACAAAATGCCAGTAAATCTCAGGTAACATCCGACAAATGCCATTTGCATCCATTTGCTCAAAGCCTGAAGTCCGCTAACTTCATTTTTGGCCACACAATGCAGCGCCCGAAAAAACGCCCGCCACTTAAACTTTCTGTATTCATGCATTCATCAACAAATCATAGACCCAAAGAACTCATGGCAACAACAAAAACCCAAAAGATCTAAGGATCTTCCGCCTCATCCCACGCTGCGGGCACGCACTTCTGAAACTGCACCGCTCCGCTGCGCGCCGGCGCCAGCAGCGGCGCCTCCGGCGTCGCCGGGGTGGCGGGGAAGCTGCCGGAGGCGCTGAGGTCCGACTCCGTGAGGATTGTGGCGGGTCTGGCCTACCGGCCCAGGATCCCAGGGCTGAGATGGGTAGAATTTAGATGAAGATATGCCCATGGATCATCCATCTACAGAAAAACACATATTTAATTAACTTGTTTTTAAATTTATATAAAGTTATAAAGTATTAAACTATCCAAAGGTTTCCTCAGGAATGAATCTCTTTGTGGGTCAGCCCTCAAAATCATTTCCTGGGGTTCCGTGTGGTGCAATGGATATATAACTATGTGACTAATTGACCATATACTGTAGACACATTGTATTCATTGATGATTAACTCTGCTGCATCCTTCTTGTTTCTAAGCTGAAGATTGTCTGGAAGATCTGCCCATACCTCTCAACGCTCCAGCAGTCTGGCTTCGACGCCACACATCGTGGTGAATTTCACCCGTTGCGCAGACATGATTCATGTAGTCATGGCAGTGCGCCTGTATCCACTGCCTTTCGGTGGGAACCTCAATGACCTTGGCCAACAGGAAAACATATATCGGGCTGAATCTGAATCAACAGAATTCACCTGGGAAAAAATGAAAAAAGGTGATCTTGGGGTGATTCCCCTTAGTGACCATCATTGGAGATGTTGGCACATGAGGTCATTGTCATCAAATTCATTATTCTCGCATTGTACGGCCACCTTTTGGTGGTTCAGTTCGGTTACAACCATATTTCACCACTATTCATGCTGTTCAAGCATATCCGAAAACACCTTGTGCTCAGCTCGCCAAAAAAAAAATCATGTTTAACTAACCATGTTGGACCACAATTTATTTCCAAAAGTTGTATTTAACATTGATTAACATTGTTTAAACATGGTTACTATTGTTTTATATTGTTGGCATTACCGTGTAATTCTTAAGTAATATTTTTTGTTTAATATATTTTAATATTGTAATATGATAATTCTTTATCACCAACAAATTTCACAATCATCACGTTCAGGTTGCCCTTCCTGGGCTCTACCCTCGGCCCGGCGACGGCGCGAGACGGCAGCGATGCTTCCCGTGCTGCGACCGCTGGAGACGGCAGCATCCTGCGTCCGAGGTCTTGGAGACCCAGGTGACTTCACCACGAATGGGATTGAGCCATATTTAGCCATCATTCCATTCATGAAATTTATGGAAATTTATGGTCATGGTTTATCCCATAAACCATTATATAATTTAGAATGAGATGATGGCTAAATATGGCTAAATATGGCTGGTTTATGGATTTTATGGTCATCCCATCATTGCGGATTCCTTCGAATGGGCACGTTTTCCCCTATGAACGGATTGATGACTGACCCCAAATATGGGTTAATCTGATTCAACGTTTGACCATGGCACACGTGGGGCAACGCTTTGAAGCCAATAATGAGTCTCAAGAATAAACCATATTACTAATCAGGATCCTATTTGCAGTTAACTAAGTTAACTAAATCCATGGCCCATCCAAGTGATTTTCTAAAAACGAGACGAGCTCGCTGTCCTGCACATCGCAGTCACCATGGATTTGGCCTTGCCAAGTCGAGGCACTGCCAGCCATGGGGGATACAGTGGTTTTTTCATGTTGTGTCTAATGATTTTCCTTGGTGTCATCTATCACAATTTCATAGAATTTCAACCTCAAAGTGGACGACAAAATCCGCATATCTCAAAACAAACATCCAAGATCATCCAAGTCCCAAACTCAGTGGCTCCCAATGGGTTTTCCCTCAACACAAAACGCTGAGGCCCCCAAACCACCGCAGAAGCTGCGACCTGCAAAATATCTTGGGGCCATGAGCATCGCACATCCCACAGGAAATCTCAATGTTAGTGAAGTTTATAATTTATAACTTATAGCGGTTCATATTATCTGATATGATGATGTAAATTCCTTGGTGAAAAAATAAGCAAAGCGCCAGATTCAGGACGAACCACTGAGCCACTTCCATTCCAAGGACATGCCCCTGAGCTTTGGGCGATCCGCGCCAATTCTTCCGCCTTTTGAGCCACGGACATGACGAGAAGCTGCTGAAAGGAGCAGACATTGGTTTCAACAAAGAAGTACAAACATGCACTGCATATCGCCATCATATCGCATATTGATGTGTAAACATACCGCAAACGCTGACAACAAGGTTCTCACTCTTTCTTTCTCTCTCTCTCTCTGCAAATATGGAGTTGGGACCTGTATAATTCCCATACTCCCATATAACAGTATATACTGTGCATATATATATATATATATACATATGTCATGTATCATATGTATCAATCTATCTGTAGGTATCCATCTATGGATCCACCTCCACGCCGGCAGCCATGGTCGCTGATGGCCCTTGGTCGGAAAACGGCTCAAGGTGATCGACCACCTGAGTGCTGAGTCCGGCAGGGCAGGAGAAAGGTAAAATGGAAACTCAACAGGTGTGACACATGATGAGCGTTATAAATTAATGGAAACCATATGGAAACCATAAATTAATAAACACCCATCGTTAATATTGGATTTAACATCTTTTTCATGGACATGATTCATGAAATGATTTTACAACATCCAAAATGGACACCCGATGTCTCTTTTTTGTCAAGTTTGTTTAACTATGTTTTGTCAATGATTGAGACTATTCTGTTCTATGTGGGGGGGAGAGGAGGGATCATCTACAAGACTGGCTTTGAGGGCAGTGATTTTCCCCTCTCCAATCTACGGAATCTACGGTTGAAGGTGCAACTATATAGTAACACCCCAAAGTCAGCTGTATGCCTTGCCAAAACAAAAGAGGTGAGGTAAAACCGGTAAAACCATGGTCATTGCCATAGTCAACTTAGTCAAGCGCGAAGAAATCCAGAAATTCCTTTGGAGTTGTTACCGGCTCCAGCATACGGCCTGATGGTAGACCTGGTTCAGAACAGCTCTGGCAGCATACGACGCTTCCTGGGCCCAGATTTTTTCGCCAAGGTCTTCTGACATCGCCATGATCATACATGGTTGAAGGTGTGTGTATATATATATATATTGTTATATTTATATCTATTAAATTATATTAATACGAGCCACCGAACATGGGAAAACACACAACAGCAACATGTGAATACCCATGAAGACCCATGGACACCCACATCGTTGATGCTAAAAACTCGAGATAACTCGAGCTACACATTTCCAAAAGAAAATATCGAGGCAGTGATTCATTGAAATTATATAGATATATTAGGTGAATTCTATATATGATATATGATATGATACACACACACATATATATATATAAACAAATTATTATTATGATTATGATGATGATTATTATTATTAGCACTATTATGACATTACTATTAGATAAAATTCAGGGGCCCCTAATCAAATTCATTGGGTTGAACATGTGTCGCCCGGCCAACAGATTGCCTGACGGCGTCGTCTCTGCTCGCTTCGCCACAACCTTCTGAGGGCACGGCTAAGCTGCAAGCTGAGGCTTAGATTCAAGGGGGCAGCAAATTTCATCATGGAATCCCAAACTTTCTGCATCTAAGAAGTGACATGAAGTGATACTATGGTGTCTGTTTGGGGAAGCTTCTGAACTTCTAGTTTCCATCAAATTTCAGGAAGATGCTTGCCGAACCTCAGGCAACAACACCTCAGTCTTGAAAATGGGACGTTTACACAGTATACATATCGCATACGAACTTGCAAACAGTGAGCTCAAAGATGTTGTTGTACCATTCTCACAACTACCGTAGATACATAGTAATATTAATAACACCCCAATAATAAAGAAATAAATTACTTTGCGATGTAATAAGGCAATGTATTGTGTATATATATATATATATGTATATAAGATGTGCATATGATGTTACATTGCTATATCAATATTTGATCATCAATATCGAAAAAAATATATTATATGTTATCATATTACTGTATCAATATATTCAATATCTGGTTGGTGGTTTCAACCTACCCCTCTGAAAAATATGAGTTCGTTAGTTGGGATGATGACATTCCCATCAGAATGGAAAGTAATAAAAGCCATCTTCCAAACCACCAACCAGATATCCATGATCCCCTGGTGCTTGCTTTTTGTCGGCTTCTGAGGAGGCCAACTGGCTCAAGAAGTCCTGACGCGGTTCTGGAAAACCCATGCTTATGTTGTGGATTACCCATGCAACATGGGATTTTACCATGGATTTCATGGGTTTGTCTATGGAATTTAGGGAGGTTTCATGGAATTGCATGGGGGTTAATAGGATGTACTATGATTATCTATGATGCAATGGCATAGACTGTATATGATAGTTATCCTTTGGCAAGTTAACATGACTATAGAAAATTGATTAACATGTCCCATTGAGTTCGATGATTTACCTATGAAACATGGCGATTTTCAATAGCACACGGTATGTTGAGACTCATCATCCAACATAGGGATAAAAAAACAATCCCAACAAAATCCACCCGCAATTTCACAAAAGAGGGGCCATGCCACATGGTGCGCGGTGTAATCCCCAAGATGAATCTCACGACTCACATCCCCCCGCAAAAGAACAAAAAAACACCCACGCACAGGGAACCAACACCAAACAAACCTCCTCAATTACTGTGGTTTCACACAATCATTAAAGGACCGGATAACCCCACATGTTACCAACTTCTTTAGACTTAGACTGACCATAGAAGAGCAAGAAGGGAAGAGGAAGTATAAGAGTGATGGAGCGGTGATGGTGGGTGAGTTTGT
>Ga0126342_10010398_pt1 | contig 16642 bp, 17 predicted proteins | sample Cyp1metagenome_FD_92528 | JGI IMG/M metagenome (GOLD analysis project Ga0126342, IMG submission 92528) | Coral microbial communities from Lord Howe Island, Old Settlement Bay, Australia - Cyphastrea 1 metagenome | ecosystem: Host-associated > Invertebrates > Cnidaria > Coral ... | reverse complement strand
TTGCCAGCCCCAAAAAATGCATTTAGGGTGGTTCCGGGTGTAATTTGGCTGCTGATTTGTTCTAAATGCATCTAGACCTGTATATAAATATATGTAAATATATACTTATATAACTTATATACGATGTCGTTCAAAGGGTCGTTCCCCAACTAAATGGTACATTCCAAAATTACCAAAAACATCCGAAATAGCTGCGGCGGTGCCTGGAATTCTGAACGAAGGATCGCACAATACTACTGTAAATTAACCCCCCTTTTTTTTGGCTCATCTGGGGATGATTCCACAAATCCTAAGCATCGCAGTGATGTAACTTTTCTATCTCTTCAGGGGCTACATGGGGTTACTAAACATATGTGTAAATTGGTGGATCATAATGGAAACACCGTGAAATTGATCATAATTGGTGGATCAATTTCCTCTGCTTTCCTTAAAAAAAAAGCTAGGATTTTCTGTGCCAATGGTGTTTTCCTCTGATTTTCCCAGCTATAAACTTCGAGGATTTGCCAGCCACGCTGGATTCCGCCTCCCTTTGGCCCCGCTCTTACGGCCCCTGTCTCAGTCTCGCTCCCTTCGACGGTGGACGCATCCTTGATACAAAGCCGGCGATATCATGGGTATACATAGATTTATTTAATTGGGATAGAATCATCGTATATGTTATATAGTATATATACTGGATATGTGCATTTCATATATTTGTATATGTATATGGTTATATATATATATATATGTTTATAAATATATACGTGCACATATATATATATACCCTCCAGTAAATTAACATAGACCCTGGTAGATAGGGGTTGGAAGATTAGTTTCCTGTAAAAATTGGTGATTTTCAGGGTCTATGTTAATTTACCAGAGGGTATATATAATCATCTGTGTTTGTCCGAAAATGCCAAATACCCCAACATGCCAATTTCAAGCGTTAAAATGTTGATGAACCATGAATTTTTCAACCAGGTATCTTCCTGTAGGAAAAGGACTCTTGCACTCATAGGTTGGTTTGTAAACCCTAGAAAAAACGTTGGATATGTCTACCATAAATCCTAGTTCGCCACCTTATAAACCAACTTACTTGTCTAGGGGGTCCCTTCCTTCTGACCAGTTGGTAAAGTTAAATAGATGGAGGCAACCCAATCCACCTTTCCTCCGCTTCCATGGGACTCAAGGTACCTATCCCTAGACCCTCCTCAATAGACTCATCAAACAATATCAAACAATCTAAGTCACTTGCATCTTTGTGTGTTTCTACCCATCTTATCCAATCTTAGTCATGGGTAGTTGAACGTCAAGATATACATATACATTATATATGTGCATACTTGTTTTCATACAGTGTTTCCTGAATAAATAATCATCAAACACATACTTAAAAACATAGATGTGAGGCAAAACAGACAAACTTTCCGGAACCTCAACTAGCCTGAGCATCAACTTTTGATTATCAAAGTTTTCACGCGGGTTTTTCCATGGTTTCGCAAAGAAAACCATGGTTTTCACACGGTTTTTCTATGGTTTCCCATGGTAACCACTTGGGATTCCCCAAGGTCGTTTCCCCAAGGTCTAGTGGGTCCCCAGGCATCGTCCACGGCTGGCAAGCTATTTCTATACAGGGTATAAGAGAATTTGATGTACACGTACATGTATGCATATATATATATATCCATTTGTATATGCTGAATATGTTGAATAATAGGGATATATAGGGAATATATCGGTAAAATATAGGGAATAATAGGGATATACTCATTAATTTATATATATATGTACTTATATATAGGGATATATACGAATTTATATATATATATGGGGAATTTTAAAATGTTGAATAATATATGGTAATTTATTATAGTGTACCTATTTTCACAATATTTCGATATTATATAGTTATAGGGGTTCCATAAATTGGAAATCCCCAATATGGTTGGTTTATTTCATGGAGAATCCTTCTATAAATGGATGATTTAGGGTTACCACCATTTCAGGAAATTTCCATATAGTGTATCCAGCTATGATATGAATAGGGTATATATGTAATGATATACATAATAATAGTAGGGCCTATAAATAGGTGTGTATATGATATGAATAGGGTATATATGTAATGATATACATAATAATAGTAGGGCCTATAAATAGGTGTGTATAAATATATATATATATAATATTACATAATATAGATACAGTATAAGATAGTTTCTGGTGAATATAACTATATTCACTCAGTAGAATAATAATTAATAACGTATTATAAAGCAATGTTTGTAGTTTTGGTTATAGTTATGGTTGTAGTTCTGGTAGTATTTATAACTAGCCATACCTATACCTATAATTCACCAATCATATAATATTTATAGTTTTGTTTATGATACAAACTGATACAAACTATAGTATATAAGTAAAAAAAACAGTAAATGTATTATATTATGATATTGTCTAACTACCAGTAATATAACCACAATAATGAACCATAATATAGTTATGGTTACAATGGTTATAATGGTTTATAATATAAATATTATAATATAACCTAAATAATGCAGTTATGATGTTATGGTTAAAACTTATAACATACTTAATCTAGTAGGAGATATCACAGTTGTTTGTGGTAAATTATGCCTATAAGAAGTATAATGGAGCTAAAATATGATGCTTAATGGATTATATTAGAGATATAATGTACATATAATGGGGTTGTAATATAGTTATGGCTATAGCATGGCTTTAAAACCCAATAATTTGTTGATCTAACATTATGGCAATGGAACATGCCCCATAAATAGAGGTTTCAATTTGAAAATCATAAATTTCCATTGCAATGTTGGATTGCCAGAGGTTGGTTGAAACATGTTGAAAGCCAAACACATACTTTATCTGAAACAACCGCGACTCGGTGGAAATCTTTCTAGACAAACATCATCCCGTCCAAACTTTCGGGATTCATCTGAGCGTCTCAAAATCTTCAAGATCACAAGCCCCAAGACATCCCAACCATCCCAATTCCAGCCCAAAAAAGCTCTTCACGCTTGTTTTTTTGTCGGAAAATAGGGGGATGCCCAAATATTGTCATTGTTTAACAGTGTTTAATGTTCATTGCCAATCTGAGATGCCCTGCGATTTGATTCTTAGCTGGTTAAGAGATCCTACAAAAGATTAAAGGATCAGTCCCTACCCATCCAAGATTGACCTAGTTTTTCAACATGTTTGATGGCCATCTCTGGGCCATTTTTTTTCAATCCCAACATGGTAACATGTCGTCCTCCGAATCTGGAAGGTCTTGGAGATCTTGGACCCAGTCCCAGTCCCAAATCTCTTCCTGCGGCAGGATTTACTCAAGGAACCCCTGAAGGGATTCCCCTGGTGGATTTCCTATTGGGAAATTAACATTTTATCTTCAGCAATCTAAGGTCTTTAGGAATCCGAACAGAATGAGAATATATATATATATATATTATACACATAGTGGTCATCCTGAAGTACTGGAGTAGATGATAGAACATGGAATTGTCCAAAAAGTCCTAACGAAAATACGAATATCTTTGAAAGTCTTTGACAATCAGATATTCCAAAAATCACTTCGTCAGGATGGTGATAATCCAAATGTAACTCTAATGGAAATCGATCTGAACTGTGTTTCCCTTAAGGTTCCCTTAAGGTTCCCTTAATTCAGTTCATCAATCGACCATGAAATCTGACGCCCAGGAGCTGAGAAAAAAAAACTCTGCCACCAAGTACTTTTGAAAAAACGCTCTTGTGAGGACTAAAAAAAGTTGATCAAAGCTGTAGAAGACAGTGACATAGATCATGATTGATTTGTGTTTGGATAAGAAATTATATGAAATTATTAATCAAACTACCTTAAGATCAAAAGTTCTTGGATCCAGCAATACAATACATTCACATTGTAGCCACCCCAATCAGTTGTTATTCAAGTCTGAGAACTACGCACTCATGAGCTGCACACCTCAACAGGCACTGCATCAATGTGTCGTTTCAGCAATGTTTCATCTCCTCTGGTCGAATTGGGTACCAAGACTTACCAACCTATCTACATTCGAAGTTTCAAACCTTTCGAATGACCCCTCCTAATATGAAATGTCTGTGTTTTTCCGTCATCTCTCCATGGCTGTCACCCCCTTTTCGAGTCCTCACTTTCGGAGGGCAGCTCTGTGTCGACAGCTTTGGGAGCTTGAACAGCTTGTGGCTCCTGGAACAGAAGAAGCGAAAATCTGACCGATTTCAGGGGTATTTCACCAGCCAAAATGAAGAACTCATCAAATCCCACTGATAGAAAACAATGTTCTGAATTCTCCTTAAGGAGTTGCTTAAAATCCATTGAACATGATTTGAGAATCCAGATCATTTTGGATTTTTAAGTTCGACTTTGAAACGACAAGGAACCCATCCAGCGCAAAAAACATGTTCGGGCTGAACATAAAATGTGTATTATTACACCCTTGAAGAAAATTAAGCCAACGACTTACCCAAGCAAGAGGTACCCAACACCGCATTTTCTGCAACTTGAAACCGGCAGCACCTGAGCTGAAAATCTGAAGCCGACTCTTCAACTGGTCAACTGATGCATTGGGAAGAGACCCAACAAGTGGTGTGGTCGCAGACCAACATGAGGAAGCCAGATGATGCAACTAAGTTCGTTAGCATTTATAGAATTTTATAGATGTATATAGCCTTATATAGCAGATAAGTTGACATACTTAAGTGGCTTTTAATTCATAAACAGCCCTTCATAAGGTGTGGGGGCATCCCCAGTTTGCACGGAATCCCCATCTTTGCGACCGCCATTTCCAGTGACCTCTGCCACCCACAGCTGTCGCAAATGCTGAACCAGGCTCCTCACCGATACCGCGGTGGATTCTGTGTGACCCTCGGGGGTAAACACCCTCCAGGAAACTAAAAAATAGCTACGGAATGTTAGGCCGATTTATAGATGACTTATATACACATTATATCGAAAATTATGATTTTCCACTCTTATCTTGAATTGCCAGGTTTTAGAATTTAAATTGTGCATTTCTCTTAAATGTCAGTATGGTAACCCCCAAAAAGATAGAAAAGCAACATCCTGTATCATCGTATTAATATAGTTAGTAGCAAACAACGCTGTCTTTCTTGGGGTTGCTATACCCCAGAACCCTATTGGTGTCTTTATCAAACATGATAAATCTAGATTGTTTTGGAATCCCCATATTTTGGACAAACAAACACATAACGATACTAGCATATACTAGCTGAATAAACAACCAAGAACACTAATCTGAAACAAGGAAAACATGAGCACCAAGCACGGGTACAGAACCAGTGGAAAAATACCACCAAGCATGGGGATGCTCAGGCACCTTTTAGGTGTACAACCACAAATAATGGGGATAGAAATCCACAACTGTCGATACAGCCACCAAAAACAGGGATATCATCAAATGATATCAGCATCAGGAACCATCAGAACCTGGCGGTTTAAACCCCAGAAATTCAACATGAACTTCGCTACAAAGGGCTGGTAATGGATGGTAATGGCAGAATTGCAGCCTTACACTGGTCAGCTCCTTCCAAAGAACATCGAAGTCTGCAGTCATCTGCAAAACATGTCCTGATTCGTGGCACGAACCAGCTGGGTCATGGGATCATACCTTCTGGCGTCAGCATCCCTAGCACAATGACAAAATCATTGAAACCACATGTACAGGTTGGATCGTTATCATTCTTTGTCTTTCTGTACTGTCCAATCAGATCCGACATGATTGGCTTTGTTTCGCGAAATCATCTGCTATGAGACAAATCTTCTCTCTTTTCATCTCTGTTCATTCATATCACAAATAGTATTCTGAACGAAAAGTCTGGATTCAGACTTCTAGCTATCAACAACGATCCCAAGACAAAGTGTCTCGAGGGGCTCACTTGTTTTTCCGTTCATTTCGGATTCCATCACAAGGCAGTCCCGCCTCAAAGCGTGCCACCGGGATGTAAACCCCGCACCGTGGTGACTGCCACGTGCCGTGTGGGACGCGCAGGACGCGCCGCGGTGGCCCAATCTGATCCAACTGCGGCAAGACAAGCTACACAGCACAGTGATCCAGAAACTCCTAGAACTAACATGAACTTTCACACGGAAGTACCCTAAGTATCCCTAAGTTCTGTACACATATTAACAGAACTTCAATGGGATTTCCATTAGCCCCTCCTAATTGCTGAAGCTCCAGTGGCAAGTGGCAGTTTTTCATACCCTGGAGAAGAGATGAGAAAATCATCCCCTTGACCGCCTTGCCCTTGGGGATTTCTTGGTCTCTGGAATCTCATTCTAGATGAAATGCCACTGAAATTCAGCAGTCGTTTTGACTACACGTTTCCTATCGCCAACAACGTCAGGCTGCAAAATGGCAAAATCACAGATTGATTCGACTCAAGGCCATGAACCTTCAACTTCGGCCATTTTCTGCGCTTGGCAGCGCAGCTGGCTTTCTCCTGATCCCTTTGTACAAAGGTTCGCCCCGCTTTTCAGGGTGAACGGATCTCCCTTAAATGAGGCTATGTCCCAAAAAAACTTGGCGCACCCATGATGGTGTTCTGTTCGTATCAGGATTTGAGAGGATGCGAGGCAATCTAAAGGGTCCGCATGCTTGGGACCTACCCACATTTCACGGCTTCCATTTCGGCCCAGGAAGACGATTCGTTGCAGAATCAGTGCGAAAGTCAGTTGATCACTTCACCGTTAAACCATTCAACGTGCGGATCAAGACTTGATACTACCCTCTGGAAATTGAACATAATGATGGACATGTTGTCACTCTTAATAGGTCAATCATCTATACAAAGTCTATAAATGGGATATGTTCTATGCTATACTAAAGTACCAGAGGTAATCATATCAAAACGTGAAGAGAAGAGTGTTTTTGCTACAACAAAGCGACCCGGTTTTGGCTATCCCTCTACATCAGTGCTGGTACTTTTGTGCACCCACATGTCGCAGCCAATCATCAAATCCAGCGTTCCTGAGGGTCGACTTTTTTCACAGGAAGGGGCCCAAACGATTGGTGAGTTGGTTTGAGACTAGGCCAGCTAAACTGTTGGTGTTTTGTTGATATCTACAGTTCTATGATGTTGTATGAACTAAACCACACCAATTTAATCATTTATATCTAGCGGCAACTTTTAGACCTTGATAGGAACATGAAATTGGAGCTTGCTTTCGCCACTGCCTGCTGTTGCAACCACTTGAACAGCAATGTCAGTCGACCGTGCTCTTACACCCTGAATTCGGGATCTTCTGGTTGGTGGTATACCTACCCCTCTGAAAAATATGAGTTCGTCAGTTGGGATTATTATTCCAACTGAATGGAAACATAAATTCATGTTCCAAACCACCAACCAGCCTTGGATATTTTTGCGACATATGTTTACCTGAGTGAAATGACCCAAAAGGGATGACATCTTTACAACTCTATGTGTCACTTCCATAGCAACCGATGCTACTCTGTCAGCCACTATTCAACACCACCTTCTGAACCTTCCAAAAAAAATGACAAGTATGGGGTCGTTTCAAATAAAAGAACTTCAAAAACCCTTGCTTTGTCACTACCATCTGGTTATGACTAACAGTTCGCCATGGAAAGATCCACCCATTTTTATAGCTAGGTAAACCATCTATTTCTATGGGCCATGGCTTAACCAGAGGCTATGTTTCCATGCCATTTGCCTCAAGATCATGCCATGTCTAGACCGACACCGCAGTCCAGTGCTGCGCGCCCAACGAGCGCTGCTGAAAAAAGGACTACCTTTGGCAGTCCGACTGCGCGCCCTGAAGGGAAGAATAGCATGGATTGTTCATTGTTTCCTGAAAGCCGACCTAGATCATCATCGATCCAAACGGTCCCTTCATGAAAAATCACGAGATCTGAAACTTAGATAAAAACTTCCTAGTTACCGCTAGTTGCACCTGCGTGGTTGGAGAAGAAGTTAACCGTTGTTCACACTGTCACAATCGTTCACTAAGCATTGAATCATTGAATCATCAACGAAGTTCTTAATCAGATCTTATCTAATCAGTAGTATCAATCAATTAGAAATCATTAATCATTACCCCATCATTGAATCATCACAATATTTTTGAACACACAAGCACGTAACCATTCAACAATTATCATTATTCAATAATTCCTACTCAGCACTTCCATCAACTTCAAAAGTACATTCAGTGATATGTCATTGATAAATACATGATAACACATACTATACAATATACAAATCAATTCAACATAATTCAACTATAATCATCACCAAATAGATTGTCATGATCATTATATGAACACAATCATCCCTAATATCACTAATGGACTGGTGTTTTGACATGATACAACAACAATGCGCGAACATGGTCAAAACTGGAATTATTGCCACTACTAACTATATTGCACCCATCATCACTTATATTATATATATATACTAATAATTGCTGGTGTGAAGTTTGAAATATCTACCATGTTATTGTTCACACTATTTTTATGACCACTATATAATTTAAATCAGGATCCCTCATACTCATACTATACTTATACTATACTAACGATGATCATCATACCTTCTCCAAATGGCAGTGGGTCAAAACCTTGTACCTGTTTTGTTCACATCAAAATAGCTGGGTTAAAATGGATGTTCATAACCCACTCAAAATGGTATTTTCATAGGTATTGATTCATAGCCAAATCACTGAAATCATGGTCCCCGTTCGTCCCGCGGCGCGCCGCTTCCACCGTCACTCACGTCTTCCGTCGACCTTTCAGCCCCAGCACCAGTGGCTCGCCCGAGGTGCTGGGGCGACTAAGGGGAACTGCAACAGCCTGGCGCGGCCAGAACTCAGCGGTTGATGAAGGTTGGTTCTAGGCAGCACCTGTCTAGACCTGGCTATCAATGGGTTGGTTTAAGGGAAAATTTACAGGAAAACCACCATATTTGATGGGAAAATCCCATGGTTTCCGGTTAAGATTTTCCCCAACAAACCAATCCATTGAGGCTAGGCAATTCATGAATCAATATTAATATGTTCAAGTAGATTGATGTTCAGCCATGTTCAGCCATCTTTACAAGATGGAAACCAAATATGTAAAAAACAACACCTAGCTGTGGCAGCTGTGATGGCCCACACCACGGCAGGCTTATCTCAGAATCATCCCGTCTAAGGGGATTATCCACGGGTTGGCAAGGTATACTCCCGTGACGGGAAAAGAAACACATGGTTGGGTTGACCAAGGAAGTCTCATCAACATCGAATTCCATCAAATCCCATCAGCAATACCCTCTGGTAAACTCACAGTTTGCTATGGAAAATAACGATGTTTAATGGGTAAATCCACTAAAAATATCTAAAAATATCTAAAAATGGTCATTTTCAATAGCAAACTGTTAGTTTACCAACTATTTCGATTGGGCCATTTTCAATAGCTTTTTGTATGTTTACCAGGCCGGGTCAATCCCGCAAATCCCACGGAATCCGAATCCTCCAAGGCTTCGCCATTTTTCTCTTGCAACGCAGGCCTCAGGGTACCCCGAAATCAATCGGCGAAAATCGGAATCTTCGAGAAAGCCATGGAAAAAAGTGGGGAAAATCATGGAAAATCCACAACTTTTGGGACCGTGGAATATCGTGGAATGGGGGTGTTACCCTCTGGTAAACTAACAGTTTGCGAACTTGAAAATGGTCCTTGAAATAGTTGACCCATCAATAGCATGGTGGATCTTTCCAGTTCGTTGTGTGGCTGATAAAACCAGAGGGTAAATCAATTCAGGGGTCAGGGGATTCTTCCATAAAATAGCGGTGGGATTCCCATTTCTGGACACACCGGTGGGATCTGGGACTCCAACAGCTTCGGCACGCGCGTCGTGCTTCCTCGAGCCTGCCAACGCATCTGTCATGGAGGTTATGCTGCAGCTGGTGCCCCAGTGAGCGATTTATCGCGTTCTGTTGGGGGCCACATAACTCCAATTTCACTATGGTTTATAGGTGATATCTCTATGGTTAATGGGGTTTATAAACCAATAAACCAATATGTATCCAATATGTTTATAGGTGATATCTCTATACATATCTATACTATTCCTATGGTTTATAAACCAACGTTCACATAACTGGGGGGCATCACCTTGTGGAGGTTGAAATCTTCAGATTGAGTGGACCATCCAAGTCAACTTCAAGTGTTGTTTGCTGGTGAAAGCATGGCCTTAGCCTTGCACTAGGTGAAAACGGATGCACACAAGTGATTTTAGCAGGACATGATGGTTTTCCGTTTATGGCCAAAATCATATCCATTAATTTCCATTAACCTGTCACTCATTGCTGGATCTGCATCACCAGTTGTTTTCCAAGTCCAACCCACCAAAATTATGTAACTCAGAATGTTTCAACTTTGCTGCCAACACCCCATGGATACAGGGGAAAACTGGCTAGATAAATAGGATTGTTGATGTAAAACGACATATATCCTGTTATTGTTCCTAAAATATTGGCTATTATATCCTGTTATTGTGACGTACTGATATATATCTGGGTAAATTATAATATTTCACTGAATAGCCACAAATCACCATTAATCACATTATTAATCACCATATGTTATATCCTCTCATCATATCTTGATATGAACATTAGCTTGGATCATCCCTGCCCCACCTCCAACGGACCATCTGAACCTCAGATTTTGGACAACAACCACCGTGACGTGAAGCACTGGAAAATGTTGTGACAAAGCCAATGGATCCGACAGAAATTAAGTACCAATGGCTTCATGATTGGCTTATTGCTGGGGCTTATGTTTGGCTGTTTGTGTTTAGCTTGGGTTTGTTCAAAGTGGTTATGAACATTGTTAAACCCGTTGATGACCAACAATAGGTTATATGTAAGTTTAGACGATGTGATAGTATTACTATAGTAATATCGTTTATTGTTACCTAACAGTTTATCAATAGGCTGACTATTGGGTCATCACTATAAACCCTACAAGTTACATTCATAATGATTGCCTAATCACTGGTTTGCACATTGGGTTTAATATTGGCTTATCTCAATCTGGTAACAAAAACATTGTGAATTGTGCAATGGGTATACTTCAAATGATTTACTGGTAAACAATATATAAATAAAACTGTGTAAAATATATAACGCTAGTATATATGTTTGGCATATTCACGCAATTTATTTTCCCATAGATTGTTATAAATGAAGTACTGTTATCCATTTTTGGCATGGTTTGCAATGCACCCATTAACAATACATGGTACCATCCCAAAACTTCCCACAACCCCATCTAGACAAATATACCCTCTGGTAATTTAACCTAGCTATTGAAAATGACCAGTTATAGTGGATTTACCAATTGAAAATGGTGATTTTCCATAGTTATGTTGGTTTACCAGAGAGTAAACATAAACATTACATCATAATCCCCATATATTGTCAGATACCACAGTACCATCCACTATATTCTGGATCAACACCCATATTGCCTGTAGCAAAACATAACCTAAATTTGATGATTAGCCATTGTGTTTCCCAGAAATATATGGCTATTTGATGGGTACCCCCAATTTTCAGACAACACAAACCCAAAATAGTGATGGTCACTATTACTATAATATACTGTATACTGTATATGATTCACTATCAACCTGAAATAGAGCTATTTGTGAAGTCATTGTAAGTTGTCCCTATAAATATAAAACATCCTGGAGTAGATAGAATATGGCCATGTCAAACAATCATCACTAAAATGAACATATGTTTGAAAACCATCTTCCATCATGTTCCATCGATTTTAGGGTGATTACTACATATATGATTTCCTTCACTATATATATATATATATAATCCATGTATGGTATATATGCTAACATTTGGGGTATATTGATGGTAAATGTTACCATATATAGCATACATGGATCCTATGGGATATATATGATTATTATATAATAATTCTATATTGCAAAATTACTATGTCTACTGGTTTTTTTCCTACATGATCTACCACATGGTCCGGCACCCTTTGACCAAGCAGCTGCTTGGTGCCGTGGGGGCCGTGGTACTTCTTCGCTTCGGTCCTGCTGCGGCCTGGCGTTTTGCAGCGTTTTGCACGGTAAAAGGAAGGGAAAACACGTCGAAAAGCTGAAAAATGTGGGGAACATACGAGAAAAAAACACAAAAGTTGAAATCATGTTAACAACTGTTATGTTCCCACCAAAATAGCAAGTCAGATTGAGTGATTGGTGGTTGAGCCACACATTTCAAACATTGGTGGTTGCAGTCCCTGAGGATCAAAAAAATCAAATGTTGTTGCAATCGCCAAGGATGATCATTCGAGGATAGTGTTTCTAGGAAAAGTGTCTCTATCTGTTGGAATCATTCTGTATAAGACCTGAATTTAATGAGATCATTCTAGGAAAGCATCATCTGTGTCACATCCTGGAAATAAGTGTGTCTATCTTCTAGGGTATATAACCCTATAGCCATTTGAAGGCAAACAAGATGTGTCTCCCGTAGCATCTGAAGCTACTAGTATCCGAAGATCATGATAACTGTATCAACCCTTCAACTTTGGTTCATAGGAGATACAGAGTTGAAGGGAATAATCTGGCAAATGATTTCAGGATATTTCAAGTACATGGATCTAGCCAGATTGAAACACCTTGGAATCCTTATCGAAATTATTGGGCGTGTCCTGAGTCGCAAGGCGATTCAAAGAAGTTCCGTCCTCAATCTTTGTCTGATGATGTCTGATGTCTACATTCTTATATGGCATCAAGAAAAGGGAAGAAAAACCATGGTTTCTCACAAAAGTGTTTGGCGATCCCGAAGCTTTGTGTTGCTCCCCCTGCTCAAATGTTGGTACCTAGATCTAATGGATAAGGTACAGTATTTAATATATATATATATAAGTTAACTAAGTAAGTTTAGTAAGCCTTGCTCTGCAACTTCTTGGCGAAATTCACCTCGGCCACAGCGGCCCAAAAGTTGGGTTGGTAGCTGATGACCTTGATGACCTTGATACTGCCTGCTAATCCAGAAAAAATGTGATTTGATTAACAGAAATTGGGATTCAACCAGCAACAAAAACGGTTCAGTGAGTTAATCATCATTGTTGGTCTCTTAAACTACCATGTCAGTGGTGTACCCAATTTCAGGACACACCCAAATGCCAAACTATCTAAAAAGATCACCTGAAAAAAACACCTCGAACACTGGGGTGGAATTTGGCTAAGTATGAAGGCAAAATCAGCCATTAGCCCCCCCATTGTGGCTAACCTGTTACCCTATCATGGGCTGGAACAACCGCGATTAACATCTACAAGAAAAAAACAAGTTGCACTTTCTTTTAATAGCGGTTTAAACAATGTAAAAAAAAAATACATATATATATATATGCAATATTTTGTTTCAATGCTATAGATTGCTATAGATAGTTTTTCATGGTTCACTTCACTTCACTCCCCACACTGTCGAGGAAAAAACGGTCGTCCTCGGCCTCCACACCGCCGTGGCAGAGCTCCGCATGGACACCGCGGGCATCACCGTGGCGTCAAGGCCGTCGGCCTCGTGCCTTGGTACGTGGTATCATATGTTTGGCCATATTTTGTGGGGACATTCCCTGAAATTTCGACCTGAAAAACCTGGTAGGTACCTCTAGATTTAGATTTACGTGCCTGAAATGATGATATTGAGGATGGTTTTATGATTGGGCTAATCTATGTTCATCTCGTTAAATTCTGTGGTTTGGAGATGTTTTTTTCTGAACAGGATCTTACTAGCCATAATCTATGGTGTCGCAGTGAGGTCGTACGAATGTATCATGCAAATTATAGCCATTGTATCCTCTGATAAACTAACAGTTTGCTATGGAAAATCACCATTTTCAATGGATAAATCCACTATAAATGGCCATTTTCAATAGCTTTTTGTAATTTTTTGTATGTTTACCAGAGGGTATCCCTATCGTGCGAAATCCCATGAAATCCAGCTGTTTCCTCCATCGACCCGGACCCACGACCTGAGAGTTCCCACAGAGGTGCTAAGATGCCGCCGACCTGCTTCTTGGAGGTGTCTCAGTTGGGATTTTTGCTTCATGGAATCTGAAAAATGGTGGATTTCTATGGGGGGTAAAACCAGAAATGGTGGTACCCCAATAGCTGGATGGTTGTTAATAAATGGAAAATCAATCTATACATGATTATAAATGGATGATTTAGGGGTAACCCCATTTTAGGAAACCTCCATATGGATTTAAGGGGGTTAGATAGCTAAGTTGGTCACCATCTATAGAAGTTAACTGCGGTGTCAGGTGATTTTTTCCAAAGCCACTTAGTTGGAGGTTCATCTGGGTGTTTGAGCATAAAAGCTGGAGTTATGTACATTAAGCATGACTGGTTGGTGGTTTTAACCATCTTGAAAAAATATGAGTTCGTCAATGGGGTTGGGATTATCCCACATATTACGGAAAATAAAATTCATGTTTGAAACCACCAACCAGATGATACTGCATATTGTAATCCATCTCACTGGTAAATGGCGATGTTATAGACTGATATATATATATATATATGATACCTTCGAACTTCGAATACTTGTGACGGTCATATTCGTGAACATTCATGAGCCAATATTATGCAACCTGATATAACAATATAACAATATAAAACATCGATTGTTCACATAGTTGTTTCTTTAACCATCCAGCATGCATGGTTTAAAGATCTTTAAAGTAGCGTTACCATATCATCTGGGTAAATTATAATAATTCACTAACCCGAATTAAGGCCATTTGGGGATGATTCCCCTAACTAACCATGATTTCCAGTGAGGTCGCAGTGAGGTTGTTAGAATTTACCCAGATCTCATCCCATCGAAACGCAGTCGCTCGCCTCGAAGGGGGACGACGTCAAGGGTCGCACAGAGCTCTCCTGACGAAAAAAAGAGCTCCGCAAGGAGGATCATCCCACGACGTAAACGGGTGAAGATATTCACCAGGCTTCCAGAAAAAGGGGGGTTATATTCACCATGTATAACCCCTCTGGTGAATATAGGCCTATTCACCATGGTAAAAATAGTGGAGTTATGAAAAATGATTATATTCACTTGTTATATTCAATTTATAAGGCTTCCCATTTACAACTCCATATTGTAGGGTGAATATTCAATATTAAGCCCCCTGTCAATTAAGGGTTGGGGCTGTGCAACCATTTTGTAGTGAAGAAACGGCTTGCATAGCCTCAAGCTCTACTAAATGGATGTGCATGCATGATGGAATTTCACTACTAAATGTGGGCCCCTGGTTCAGCTGAAGCGCAAAATTTGGATATATTTTCGGAGTGTCTTAAGACGCCAACATGACTCGACCAAACGCCCTGTTCCATTTAGTAGAGGTACTCGTTTCACCACAAGTTGCGGGACCAACATCACCCGACCAAAACCCCAAAGCCATTTAGTAGAGAAATGCACAGGTCCATTTAGTAGAGAAAAACAATATGAAAATACATGCAACACATATAGAGGCAGCTGACAAAATCAATGCTATCGCCGTTGCGTCACTCCTGAATCCGGACACCCATCGCCCGCCTTTTTTTTCTCTCCCGAGATTTTGAAAAGGTTGGTTGCAACGCTGCATAGTTCGACTATGCGGAACCCACATCAACGGACTGGATACGATTCTGAAAAGAATGCATGAAAATGCACCCCCAATGTATCCAAATATATCCCCACTATTCCCCACTGAAAAGGTTTGGCATAACCACAAAAGAATTTCTGTAGACACATTGAATTTGAATACCTATAGGGTTCTTTAAGTTCTACTTCCCCAGAAAACCATGAAGTTTTCAAGGATGGTTTCCAGATGTCTGGCCGTTTCCATCTTCTACATTCTTCTACACCATGAAATGGCTTTGCAGCCCGGTGTAGTTGGTTGATCGAATGATCAACTGCTCACCTAAACAATCAACTGCAGCAACCGCGCCCCAGCACGGCGCGCAAATTCACCATCTACTTACCGCTCCCAGTGGCAGCCCGAGACTGTGAAGCATTCACGAAGTCTGAAATCTCTTTGAGGCATCTCACCCAAGCAACACGGCGAGGAGGACTCTCACGAAATTGGGATTCGATGGTGGAAAACGTCCTGTGCACGGCCTTCCCCCAACCCTCCACGCTGACCACATGGCAGTATCTGTTGTTTCATATCGCGGTATACCCGATCATGTTGATTTACTTCAACCCAGGAATATCTTTGATATTCATTGGCATTCTAGAATTTATATTTATTTTCAATTTTCTTATTTGTTGAGCATCCATTATCATATACTATCTGGATTGACGTGATTCATCCTGATGGACATGGATTGGCCAAACGGCTATCGGGGGCAACGGAATGGGAATCTCTACTAAATGGTTTTTCAGTTTTGTCTCGTTTCATTGTGACCGTTTTATGAACTCTACTTCGCAACCTCTACTAAATGGTTCCTGTGATTTTGAAACATTTTTTTGACATCTCTACTAAATGGTTTTACCCAAAAAACAACATTTGACATCATATGATTAACATATCATTTTTACCTCTCTACTAAATGTGGATCATGGGTCTAGAGATGTTTACTT
>Ga0126342_10010397_pt1 | contig 16643 bp, 14 predicted proteins | sample Cyp1metagenome_FD_92528 | JGI IMG/M metagenome (GOLD analysis project Ga0126342, IMG submission 92528) | Coral microbial communities from Lord Howe Island, Old Settlement Bay, Australia - Cyphastrea 1 metagenome | ecosystem: Host-associated > Invertebrates > Cnidaria > Coral ... | reverse complement strand
TGGTCACTGTGGTCACTGTGGTCACTGTGGTCACTGTGGTCACTGTGGTCACTGTGGTCACTGTGGTCACTGTGGTCACTGTGGTCACTGTGGTCACTGTGGTCACTGTGATCGTGCTGCATTGCCACTGCGTTGCCATCGGTTTTTGCAAATGCAATGGCGCTGTATCAGCTACGTATGTTTGAGCCTTAGATCTGCGTGGATTCTTGTCGTTGCTCTGGTTGGTACACCTTCGGTTGAGTCCCAGCTATCTTTTACTTTTTGCTCTAGATGTTTTTACGAAGATTTGACTTGGTCTATAATTATAAAGAATTATACGTATAGATCTCCTAGCTTGAGCTTGTTCTAAGAGCTTTTGTTTGTCCTATTGGTTCTTGATCTTAAACCTGAGTCTCCTAGCTTAGCTTGTGTTGTAGCTTTTGTATTCATTTGTATGCTAATTATACTATAGCCATAGTTTGATCTTATTCTAGCTGTCGATTGTATTCTAGTTGTAGCTATAGGTATGCATAGACCTTTAGATCTACTCCTGGACGGATTTTGCTTTGGATAACCTCACCCCCCACCTCTTCGTCCTCTTCGTCCTCTTTGTTCGTTTCCGCTTCCTTTTCTTCCTCGTTTATCTCATCTTTCTTCGGTTTTTTCTCCATCTCCTGTTTCGTTGCTCCCGCCAGCCCCTGGGATGCTCCATTGTTCTCACAATGTTTTAAGCTTTTGCACCAACCAATTTTACACCATTTGATCTTCACGCGATCAAGGTGTTGCACCAACCAGCTTTTGCACCAACTAGCGTTGCACAGCCTTTACGCAACCTAGCTTCTACACAACCTAGTTTTTGCATGAACTAGTGTTTTGGCACCAACTACCATTTACCCAAATCAACTAGCCTTTAATCTGCTGTTTTTTCCTTCATGTCCCAGGCACGCCAGCCGCAAGCCACATGTCCGGCGGAATGCTGAAGGCTATGAAATATTGAAACATGCTGTCTTGAGGGGCCGTTACAGTAACACGACCCCAGGCAACTGCATGCCTTCAGCCACAACTGTACTTCCTTGAGAAAATTCAACGTCTCCGCCCTTGGACGCTGTACTCTGAGGGAATGGCATAGTCCGCTACATCCCAAATGTTTGATTTGCCTCAGCACCAGAAGCATTGGAGCATTGTGCATTCTGAGTGCTCCTATCCTTTTCTTTTTCCTTCCACATCCACTGAGACTTCGACATTCCTCAGGCACTTCATGGCATTGAAAGTCTTGCAATTGGCGGCAGGCATCGCCTCACGAGGATGGCTCCAAGACCGTTTCAAATGGATTTGGGATGTTGGAAGATGTTGGAATATTCTATGTTTCTATATGTTTCTATGTTTCATCAGGAACAACTCTGTGACGCTCATCGGTGCATTCACAACGTTGCGACAAGTGGGAGACCACATGTGGGAGACAACTGGGAGTTGTGGGAGCCAAGTGGAAAACCGCATCCGGAGGTTGCTGGGAGAAAACATCTGGGAACCCACATTTGGAAGACAAGTGGAGACATCTGCGAGACAATTGGGAGACGAGGTTCCAAGGTTCCAGGGACCCTGCCCCATGCAAACAAAGCTGGGAGACAAGGCGGAAGACGAAGTGCAGTGGGAGACACAGTGGAAGACACAGTCACAGTGGGAGACAAGCTGGGAGACACAGCGTGAGACAAGTGAAAGCGGAGATAAGGTGGGAGACAAAGTGGGAGACAAGGCGGGCGAGACACAGTGGGAGACACAGTGGGAGACAAAGTGAGAGACAAGGTGGGAGACAAGTGTGGAAGACACCGTGGGAGACAACGTTGGAGACACGTAGGAGCCACAGTGGGTGTCGAGATGGGAGACAAGAAGGGAGACAAGGTGGGAGACAACGTGGCAGACAAGGTTCCAACGTTCCAAAAAATCAGAGTTGGAGAAACAGGGGGAGACATAGTGAGGGACAAGCTAGGAGACAAAGTGAGAGACACAGTGGGAGACAAGCTGGGAGACAAAGTGAGAGACACAGTGGGAGACAAGCTGGGAGACAAGCTGGGAGACAAGTTGGCGACATGGGAGACAAGGTTCCAAGGTTCCCAGAACCCTGCGCATACATGCCAAAGGAGGGTGGAACGCGATACCACCGCCTGCTTCTATGAGATTGAAACCCAACAGTTTTCTGCTGCTGGGAACTATTTCACAGACCTTGGTAATGCATCGAGCAAAACCCTTGTAGCAGCTTGTAGGTTTTCCCTCCAAAGGCGTGACCTACTTCATGGATCAATAATCACGAACAGTCAAAGCAGAGCCGCGCAGCGGTATTTCATGGCCTACAACTAGAGATACTCCGGGATGCTTCAAGCTGCTTGCAGGACTTTATGGGCTCTGTCGCTCAACAAAAGCAATCCACATCTAGAAAGCAATAAAACCGATCTCAGGATCACTTGAACTTGAACCAATCTCAGGATCACTTTTATGCAATCCTCAAGCGTAAAAGACCTTTCGAGACATGCCAAAGAGCTACACCTACCAAATCATCTCATGGGATTCATGCTACGCCGCTATGCTGCTTCGTCACACATGTCAGATTCATTTTCCCCTCGCAATCCTAGCCTACAGCACTTCCCACTGCAGGCGCGTGGGAGTCCCGATCAGCAATACAGCTGGCCCCCGTGTCCGTCCAACCTCAAACTGATAGACACTTGTGAAGCATGGTCGCAGCAGATGCATTGGAATGGCAACTTGATTGGATTGGACTCAGGGTTCAGGAGTGTGAAATAGGATATGAAACAAAACATAATCACTCCTAGAAACTAGTCTTATCGGAATGTAGACTTGCCAGTAAAGTGATATCTCTTTCTTTAATTTGTTCCAATTGAATCCAATTGATATGTTTTTCTCTGTCATCTCACTGGGTACGCCGACTGGTCCAGCTGGGCTTCTGCTGCAGCTCGGAAATCATCGTCCCAAATGGCCGAAAATGATCTGCGCAAACGCACAGACCGTGAATCCAATATATAATCAATGAAAAGATGTGTTTTCTATACGTACAAATGTGTATGTATATACATATATGTATTTATTTATTTACTTATTTAAGTATATAAACACATATACATACATATATACTGTATGTGTATATTATATATATGTGTGTGTGTGTGTTTTCACAAGCGATATGCAGTTCAGTTGAACCACACGTCCGCAGCAACGAACCCTAAGCCGGTTGCTTATTTCACTTTTGGGGTAAGAAATAGCCACTGGTCTTTGTTTTCTGCAATTGGGAGAAGGAGATGAATATATAATATATCTGGTAGTATCATACCATTGTTTCATTCTGGAGGAGGAAAATTGTTTGAGCTCTGCAATGGTGAAATGTTGGTAAAACGAATGTAAGAGATGCCCTAAAAGGGGAGGGGATTGACGGAAAATTTGGATACGACTGCGGCTTCTGCGATTTCTGGCCAGTGAGCCCGAGGGGCACCACGTCTAAAGGGAGAGGAGATGGTTCGTAGGGAAAAAGATGGATTAAACATGATGTGAGATTCTGGACTGTCTGGATGTCGAAGGATATGACCAAGGTACTTGATTCGGGAGTCGGGAAATACGTATGGAGGAGGGAATACATGATGGAAGAACAGGGTGAAAGAGAGAGAGAGGGAGGGAGGGAGGGAGGGGGAGGTATTTGTTGGAACAAGGGGAGTCTGTTGGTGTAAGGACCCGATGATAGTAAGGACTTTTAATTTGGAAGATTTGACGGAGTGCCTTCTAGTGGAGACTATCAATTTTGGCGATTTGTGCTGGAGAGTAAATCTGAGTTCAGAGCCATGTAGAAGAATTGCGTGGACAATCTGAGTGTAGACACGAAGTTTTAATCGTTGGGAAAAAGAGGATGGCGGAAGAGTGGGTCAAGGGACTTAAAGGCAGAGGAAGCCTGGGATGATGATGAAGTAGGAGCGATGTAAGAGCCGAGGTATTTTGCGCTTGAGAGAGGAGCTAATGGAGTATCAAGCGAGTTGGCATCAGGAGTGGATTGGAAGAAAGGGGCACAGTAGGGGCAATGGCAGGTGGAGTCTGAATCGACATAGCGGGAGATAGGATGAGATAGGCATGAATAGTGAGAAGTTGGCATTTGGAGCCATTGAGGAGACCAATACGAGCAGCAAGGTGCTGAAGGAGGTGGAGGAGTCGAGAAAGAGTTTCATTGGTGCGAGCGATGAAAACAGTATCATCGGCATATTCAACATCTGTAAGTGGATGAGCATGTGAGTAAGTCCAAGGAGTGTAAGAAAAGATGTCACAGAAGAAGGAAAGGAGATCGGCGGTAAGGGCGAAAATTGATAATGAAGAGATAGGGACTGAGTGGGCAACCTTGTCGGATTCCGGCGAAAAGAAAAGAAGGAGAGTCAGAGGAGGGATCGGAGACATAGAATTTGCCCTTGTGACAGAGAGACATAATAGGCGGAGAGCGGTTGCCAGTTGAGGATGACCGATAGAGTCAAAGGCTTGAGACCAGTCGACGAAGAGAATAAGAGAATGTAAAGGGAGGTGGAATGACAGTCGAAAATCTCGGTGAGGTGACGAAGAGTGGGGTGGACAAAGAGTGATTAGCACTGAAGCCATCTTGCTGAGGCTGACGGTACTGGTCAATAGGCCAATAGGCAAGGCTCTGTTGGATCATACAGGCATAGACTTTATAAATGGAGTTGGCCAGGAAGATAGGCCCGCAGCTGGAAAGAGAACTGCTATTCGTTTGGTTGCCTTTGTAGATCATGATGACTTTGCTAAGTTTCCAGTGATCTGGGGAGCACCAAGAGTGAGACAATCATTGTGAGAAAGGAGGAGTTTCTTGATGGGATGGGGAAGGAGACGAAGAGTCTCCATTGGGAGATTGTCTGGGCCAGTGGCCAGTGGCCCTTCCAATTTTGGTACGGCGGAAAGCGCGATAGAGTTCCAACATGGTAAATGGAGATTCGAGGTCAGGTTGAGGAGGAGCAAGAGGATCTTCAATGGGATCTGGGAGTGGAGTGAAGTTCCGAACATGATCGCGGAGACGGTGAGCAAGGGCTGTGGATTTTTCGGATTCAAGTGAAGGAGTTCCATCAGGTTTATTAACGGTCTGGGTATGGGGTTGGTACTTAGAGCGAATACGTTTAATTGTTTTCCAATGTTCTGAGAGAGAGAGAGCCAATGTAGTCGAGGTGGAGATTAGAAGCAATCCACTTCTGTTTGTCGAGTTTGGATGACTTCTTCATTTTATTTCGGAGAGATTTCTCGTCATCAGGATTAGCATGAGGAAGCTGTTCTATCAGCGAGATGGTAGAGGATGAAATATAGGGTTTTTGTGCGACAGGTGGGACACGAGGAAAACAGGAATCAGCAGCGGAGGAGATATTCTGAACTATGGAGAAAATTGTTTTGTCAGGAGGGAGTGTAGGTTGGTGAGAAGCAAGGAGTGGAGGGAGTGGATCATAAGGGAATGAAGAGAAGCGACCAAGGGAGGAGCGGAAGTGGAATAAACCCCTTTGGAGGCATTTTGATCGGCTCGTTCGTTGCCAGGATACCGGTGTGTATATACATACATACATACATACATACATGCATGCATGCATGCATGCATACATACATACATACATACCATACCATACCATTACATTACATTACATTACATTGCATTAGATTACATTACATTACATTACATACATACATACAGACAGACATACATACATACATATGAATATATATATGTATATATACACATAGTCATATAGACATAGATAGAGAGATTCAAATCCTGAGAATGTGCCAATTCAGCAGCTTCATGTTGAAACTGTTGAGAAAACATGAGCTCAGCAACTTCACCAAGTGCCAGTTGCTAGCTGGTTTGGACTGTATGTTCTCTCTATGCTAGTTTCCCTTTGAAGTTCCGAAGCATGACACTTCATAGCAAGGCATAGCAAGGTGTAGTGGTAACATGATAAGTGGTAACATAAGCTTCTGAGCAGGGTGATGCCATGGTAGCTTTGCAGGGGCGAAAAAGTCATCACAGCATAGAACTTGCCACGTGAGGAGATCGTAATACTGAATCGTCAAATGCTACAGAAAGACTGGAAAAAAATGGTTTCACATACCTCCCAATACTCAATGCCTCTGAGTGATGTCCAGGCATAGCACAGTTCTATTCTATTATGTTTTCATTGTCAAGGAAAAAGAAAGACAGAACTCTGTACGCCTGGTTGTCCGACAGCAGTCCCACGGATACGACGATCAAAGGATCTTGCCTTAGAACGATGCAAAGGAGCTGCTCGACCGACTGCGTGTACATGTGATGAATTGTATATGACATCATTATGACTATGTACTATACACATATACTTTATACTACCTATACATATTTTGTACAGTCGCAAGTTTGTGTATAGTCATACAGTGCTGCGCAAGCTGCAAGCTGCAGGGAGAGAGACTTTATCACTGATTGAATCTCTTGCAGTAAAGCCACAAAACGGTTCAATTCAGTCGTGTCAGACACCTCTGGCCAGACGACTTGACACACCAAGCCAATGAGAAAATTGAAGTACTCGCTGTAATTCCATTCTCTTGACGTGTAAAAGGAAATCAGCAAAGTAGGCCCAACAGTGAGCAATGTCCTACTTCCATCTACATCCGTTGATCCAAACTTGCATGGGTGAAGTCATCCTGCACAACTATCTTTTCATTACAAAATGGATTTTGTCATTCGCTCTGCCAGCACAAGTAAATAGCCGAATGCCACTGCCTTCCCACCCAAGTGGGAGATCACGCGTTCCTGGAAGCAACATTCAGAACGGAAATATACACTTGGTGCATCTTTTGTGTGTGTGGTGCTTTCTGTAGTATTTCAGAGCTTTGCTTGCTGTATTCAAAAGCTCATCCTGACATCCCACAATTTGCACAAGCAAACACACCTTTTCAGAAACTTCTCAGCACTACTCGTCTTGTCTGTCTGGGGTCTGCAGGAGACGAAGATGTACAAACTCGTCGTGGCTTGGGTTTGTGTGGTAGTAGCTTCTGGGAATGGAAAGAGTCCCAGTTGGGTGAGTCTGGGGGAGCTTGGCTTCCGCACCACAAATACTCGCAGTTTCTCTGGCCGATCTTGCCTAACGTGCAGGGCAGCTGACATCAGGCAACCGGAGCAGTTGAAGGGACCAGGAGAACGAACACTGTTGAATACACAATGTACAAGCAAATACTAGTGGAATTCAATGAGTCTAACAAGAACAATGGTGAAGTGGAGTTCCTACCAAGGAACACGAGGAAGATGCCCATGCGATATCAACTCATGAATTGGTGAAAAGATGTGAAATGCGAAAATGACTCTTGGGATCCTGGCTGAGCGATGCTGATGTAGCCCTCGGCTGTAAGGCTCACCTGGGCTCGGTGCCCAGACAAACGAACATCTGGTCAAAATACGTCAAAATGCTACAGGGAAAACAGACACGTGGAACATCATGGAACATCATGGAACTACTATCTCAATTCAACTTATTCGATGGTTCAGTACAATGGTTGTTGCACTTTGGAAACTGCACTCCTTTGGAAGCTCATTGTCACAACTTGGGAGATCATTTTCACAATGAAACAGCTTTGCCTAGGTCCTATGAGGTTGAACCCTTGGTGAATTCAAGGCCTTTCGAGGGTCTGGAACACAGAATTCTGCATAGTCCTGCATTCGCATCCATAGAATCGCAAGATCTACGGCAAGAGCGGGGGGGGTACACAAGGTAAGCAAAGCGGTAAGCAGCTGAACAATTCCCAAATTGCCATGCAAGTTCTACAGCCCAATGTGTTTGAAACTCTGGTGTGCAAACATCTGTGCACGTCAGTGCACATGGAAATCCAACATTGCACATTGCATGTTTTACTCAGTACGCTTGTATATTAACTTTTCACCTGCCCGTGAGGTGCCAAAAATGTTTTGGGAGGTCTTGCCCAAGTCATCCCAAGTCATCCCATCACATCGCTAAAAGCTTTTCAATTCAGCTGTCCATGTGCATGCCACCGTAGGCTGTCGCAAGGGCTTCTGGGAGCAGCTCGCCAGTCTGCGGAGTGTCGGCTTCGATGTCGATGCTTTGCATCAAATTTAGGAAGTTGAAAAGTGGTGCACCAAGTTGTGACGATGCTTCGGATACTTCTTGCAGAAAAAAAAAGTATATATTTACACGAAAACCGTCGGGAAGCATAAGATGATTCAGGAAGCATAATGAATCCTATGTCAAAGCAAACTTTGACTCTGCAGACAACTCATCTAATTACTGAAAATTGAGTCACTTTTCAGCAAGCTGAGACCAAATGAAGCTTGGACCGCTCCAACTGAGGCTGATCCTTCAGTGACACGTGTGACATGTTCAACGTCGCGTGTCGCACCTTGGACTCGGCAGGCACCAGGCACCAGGCTTGGAAGATGTCACCAAAGTAGTCAAAGTTAGTCACTGAGAAGTCCTTCGAGCCAACGAAAGTAACAACGAAAGTAAGAACGAACCCAATAAATATGCCACTGTGTCAAATAGATTCTATAGATCATGGTGAGGAAATGAAGAATAGTTTGCCTCAATTAATTGCATACTGAAGACTACCTTGTTCAAAAATCTTCAAAAAGTCTTTGAATCAAGGCATATCAAGGCTCTGATCCAAAACACCACGCTTCGTACAGTGTGTGCCTGAGTCTGCCATCGAACAAACTGGTTCAACCTTTGCTCAACTTTTGCTCAACCGTCGCTGGTTTTCGTGAGAACTCCATTTCTTGAACAGATCAAAAACGTTAAACAGGCCCACTTCAAGAATCACAGCAGAGCACTTGAGCGGTCCCCAAGCTGGAACATGCCAAAGTCCAGCTCAGTTCCACCTTTGTCGTAGCCTTATCACAGTCATCAAATACAGCCAACAAGCATGCGTGTCTGTCTCGGGAAGGCGTCGTTGTAAAATCACGCTGTATTCATTTTATGCAACATCAATTAAAATTTTCACAACAGCCCAATATGATATGTCGCATGCTCATAGTGTTGGCAAGACATGCGTTTGTGTCTTCAAGCGAAGAGCGAGATCCGCCCGCACTGAAGGTGCCAATGCATTTAGTCTAGGCATTATATACATTGCAATGCAACCACTACAGCTACAGCTGGGAGGCCTTTCTTCCACTAGAATCCAGCCTTTTGATACCCTTTCGAGGGGCCAAAAAAATTATTGTAGGCACCCTCAGGCCCAACATGAGCACAGCACAGGCGCAACAAGTCTTCAAATGGCCCAAATATAGATGCAATAAATCTCCAAATCGGGCAATATGGGCGCTCTGCATAACCAACCCGGCAACCAATAAACGGGGGGGTTTACACCGAACCGAATGAAACCGAACTGTGCAGAACCGAACCGAACCGAACCGCAGCACAGTTTCTTTACCAGTGCAACCGAACCAACTCTGCCTGAATTTGGGTTCCTGTTAACCAACCAGAACCGAACCGCGGCCACCCTGCATGTCCGAAGGCATCTGAAAAACTATAAAATGTGGGAAACCCTGCGAAGGACAACCTTTTTTGCTGTTTGCAAACGCTGAAGGGCCTGTCAAAAGCTGTGTCAAACCTGTGCTGAATGTACGATGCTCATGTTTCTGCTGTTTACCAGTAGTGCCGCACAAGGCGGTGGCGGAACTTTCAAAAATAGGAAACCTATAGGAGGGTTGGTTGTTGTGAATCACGGATGGCAGAGCGAACCCACTGATGGACCCGAAGGTCGTTGGAGTTGTGTTTTTTGAAGTGGTTGCAGTGGTCAGCTCACCCACAACTGCTGAATGTAGTGTGGTGTGGCGTGGTGTGGTGTAATTGTAGTTGTAGTTGTAGCTGTTGTTGTTGTAGTTGCAGTTCTATTTGTAGGTGTAGTGTTGTGATGATTGTAGTGAAGTTGAAGTTGTAGTTGTAGTTGTAGCTGTAGTTCTGGTTGTAGTTGTAGTGTGGTGCAATGGAAGTGTTAGTGTGTAGTTGTAGTTGTTGTTGTAGTTGCAGTTGTAGTTGTGGGGTAGTAGTGGTAGTGGTAGTTGTAGTGGTAGCCGTAGTGTGCTGTAATGGAAGTGTTACTGTGCAGTTGTAGCTGTAGTTCTTGTAGTTGTAGTGTAGGGAAAATAGTGGTAGTTGTAGTTGTAGTGTTGTTGAAGTGGAAGCTGTAGTTGTAGTTGTAGTTTTGTGTAGCGCAGTTGTAGTTGTAGTTGTAGTTGTAGCTGTACTTGTAGTCGTAGTGCAGTGGCAGTTGTAGTTGTAGTGTAGGGTAGTATAGTGGCAGTTGTAGTTGTAGTTGTAGTGTAGCGTAGTTGCAGTTGTAGTTGTAGTTGTCTATCTATCTGTCCATCTGTTTATCTCTCCGTCTGTGTATCCATCTGTCTGTCTATCTATCCATCTCTCTGTCTATCTATCTATCGGTCTATCTGCAAACTTGAAAACGAAGCTATTCTGCAAAGCATCCTCCGTTTTCGAAGCTGAAAACACGAAAAACGAAGCAATTCAATTCTGGGAGACTTCCTCAACTTTTGAACTTGATAACGTCACAAACGAAGCACTTCTGCGAGACTTCCCCAATTCTGCGAGACTTCCTTCAATAATGGAAAGTTGAGCCCAGAGCCAACGGCCTCGTGCGAATGCGTTTTACGATTTTTCCAGTCCATGTCTCTAAAGTACTGCGCCTGCCACGAAAAAGTGATGCCAAGTTATACGAAGTGCTGCACCTGTCACGCAAAATCATCTCAGCAAACCTGAAAATCTGATGCTCCAAAATGCAACCGGGAAATCAGCGCCCAGACCTCCTAACATCTCTGATGAACATGTCTCTTGTACTGCGCCTGCCATGGCAAATGCATCTTTGCTGATCCTCTTCAAATGTCCCACGCCTGCCAATGCTTTTGAAACTGCTACAAAACCCATACGTTTTGCTCACTTTTGACAAGGTGCAGAATCCCTTGCGCCGGCCACGCGAAACAACATCTGAACGTCCAAAAGTGGTCTGAACATGTGGTGCTTTTAACATTTTGACTTGGACATGTGCTTCGCGCCACAACGGCGTACACTTTTTCGACAACTCAACTTCCAAAAGTGCTCCGAACCTGGTGTGCTTTGCACATTTTGACTTGGAAATGTGCTTCGTGCCACAACGGCGTACACTTTTTCGACATCTCAACTTCCAAAAGTGCTCCAAACCTGGTGTGCTTTGCGCATTTTGACTTGGAAATGTGCGTCGTGCCACAACGGCGTGCACTTTTTCGTCATCTCAACTGCCAAAAGTGGTCCGAACCTGGTGTGCTTTGTACATTTTGACTTCGAAATGTGCTTCGCGCCAGAACGGCGTGCAATTTTTCATCCAGCTGGCTCCGCACCCGCCGCTTTAGCGAGCCTACTTTTCGACCCTCCGGAGCAACAAATCATTGGAAAAACACAATGTTTTGCGACTTTGCTACCTTGTCGCGCACCTGCATCTTCTGTCTTCTCGCTCTTTCTCTTCTCTGATCTTCTTTCTTCTCTTTTCTGACTCTTCCCACCTCTGTTTTTTCATCTGTCCATATTGTCGGAAATTTGACTTCTAAACTTCCTTCGATGATTTATACAATTTTTTGCATCCTAACCAGGCTCAATCAAGGCCCGTGAGCTCGACACAAACCCAACCTCTGAAAAACTCTAGTTGGCCCAACATTGGCTCAAAGTAGAACGCAAACAGGCCCAGCAAACCTTTGAATGCCCATGCATGGGCCCAACACAGGGCCAACATAGGTTAAAGTGCATCCCTATAGTGCAGCGGCTGTCCATTGTAAGAAAAAACAAAAAATGCAGAAGGAAATAGGGACCATCCTCCGGAACAGAAAAACAAGAAGCCGAAGAAGGCTAAGATATTCTCAGCACATCCAAGAGGCGTGGAATAGCTCCATCACAAACTCAAAAGCCAAAAGTTGGTACGATCTTGGAAATCACATGGCTTCAGAGTTGCTCAAGATTGGAACAACATGCCATGGAATGACCATGCAAGTGGCCAAACCTGAGCTTCAGATAGGTTGTACATAGGTTCAACATGGTGTTCCGGTCGCTGTGTGAAGTCGATACTTAAAATATGTGTTGACTTCCAAACCATGTCAAGATTCTCCAAATGGACAAAGCTAGGCATAATATTTATGCGTGTGTATATATATATATACATATTAAAAACATTATATATATATATATATATATATATGTGTGGTTATATTTCATGATAGTATGTAAAAAATCAATTAGCTGGAAATATATATGAGTTATACATAAAATATTTATATATATATATATATATTTGTTTATTTATTTATTTACTCAACCACCTATAATTATATATACATAAATATTTAATCATATGTTCCTAAAATCGTACAGTCGTACATAGTCAAATATATCTAAATGAATTACATTATAATCCTAGAATTTAAATATTATACTATTCTACATTATATTCTACTATATTGTATTTTATCTTGAATATCATGTATTTAATATTAAGCACTATATATCATGTTTGATTATATTATATGGTATTAAATGATATTGTGTTAAAGTATATTGTATTGTATTGTAATGTTCAATATTGTTTCAATTCATATTATATCATGATAAAATATGTTTTATTATATTATATTATATGTTGTTGTATTATATATATTACGCTATGTCATTTTTTATACCATCGATGCTCTTGGTTGCTTGTCGGTTCCGAAAGCTACGTTCCGCAGTGGTTTTGGCTGGTTTTGCTTGCTTCGTATCGAAGTTCCAGAAAGCAACGTTAGGCACTGGCAGCCCCAGCCAGCGGAGCCACTCCGTCCTTCAGCAGGATGGGACTCAATCACAACTGTGCTGCTTGACAAGGACAGGATGGGACTCAATCCTATATGTGTTGCTTGACAAGAACAGCCTGGGACTCAATCGGATGTGTGTTGCTTGACAAGAACATGATGGGGCTCAATCGGATGTGTGTTGCTTGACAACAACATAATGGGGCTCAATCGGGTGTGTGTTGCTTGACAAGAACTGGATGGGGGCACCTGAATGGCCACGGTGCTTGTAACTGGCTGGCGTTGTCGCACTGGACCCCACAGTCTCTGCAGTAATCCAAGAGCTTGGGTACGGGTTGGCGCCTCCTCCGCGCAGTCCTTCACTGAATCAAGGACCCAGTCGTGGGGCACAATTTTTGCTTCAACACACACACGCTTGCCGGCTTGCCATGATTGCAGGGCCATGATTGCGGGGCTCTGTCAATGAAACAGGCTTAAGTTAATAAGAGAAATTCAAAAGCGGTTTTGATGCATTCTTTTTCCTCACGTTGCCTATTGGTTGTTGGCACCTCTCTTTTGCCTCCATTGCCTCTGCTGATCAATGAACGAATTGGAAGTTTCCCCTAACGAAGTGGAAGTTGCCCCCACTGGAATGATCAGGGAACAAATGGAAGATGACATCCTGGGTTCAAACGGAGCTTCTGCTTGGCTTTCAACCAAGACTTCCGCAACTGGAAGAGTTGGCCAGCCTTCGTCATCTAAAAGGAAAAGAAAAGGTTGTTGGACCCGATCTTGATTCGAACATGGGGGTCCTAGCCTTTCACCAAGAAGGAAAGCATCCTGCTTGGCTTCCTCACATTTCGAGCACAGATCTTCCCATTAATGAAGCACTCATTACCTTGGACCTACGTCTCTGACGTTGCTCCAGACTGGGAGGTTTGAGGCATACAGGTGCCCATCTGTGAGTGATCTTTGCGGTGCCTAATCCTCAAAGGTATTGATGGGGCCCTTGCGTCTTTGCCCACCTTTTCTGTCTCGCCAGCCAAACAGGCAAGGGTATAGTTTTCAAGGGTTTTTAGGATTTGGGTTTTCTGTGAAAGGCATGTAATTATCTCGCTCCTTGGGCACAGAAAAAAAACGTCTATCTATCTAGCTTACTGCCTGCGTTTTTCCACTGTGGACCGTGGTTTTGGCTGGTGTTTGTCTGCTTTCTTCTTGAAATTCCAGAAAGCAACGTTAGGCACTCAACGGGGCTACTCCGTCCTTCAGCAGCATCAGGATTTGGCGTTTCGAAGCCTGTGTTTTTCCATTGCCTACAATGGTTTTTGGCTGGTGTTTGTCTCAGCACGGGGATTGACGTTTTGAGGTTTTCATTTTTCGCCATGCCAGGGGCATAACTGCATAACCCTTTATATGTCTATAAATCCGGCGATGCCTTCGCCGTTCGAATCCGGCGATGCCGTTGGGGAAATCGAGGGAACTCTACAAGTCGCTGCAGCATTGCAGATCTGGCTGCAGCCCCTGCCGCCGACCCTCCCCCAAAATCCTTCACTCTGGTTGTGTTTCACGTTTTTCGAGGGTCAAAAGTCTGCACAACATGGATAAAAACAGGGCTTGCTGCCAAGGTAGGGTTTGGAAGGTTCATTTTGGGCATTTGTTGGTGGATTTGTGTGTGCATGCCAAAGACACTGTAATTTACGTTTTTTTTGGTACCATTTGTGTCCAAAAAAACCTCTTGCAACATGCTGAACACTGCGTAAATACCAGTGCTCTTGCTAGGCGCTGGACAAAAAAACACTGTAAATACCGTGGTTATTATTACCAGTCGCAAAAAACATATCGTAAATACCATGCTTTTGGGCTTCCGAGGCGCTAAAGACATCGGTATTTTATGGTGTTGTTTGCTCTCCAAAAAAAACGGAAAAACACCACCTATATGACGATTTTTGGCCAATACGAGACTGAGAAAAAGCTGCAGGGGGTAACAACAGCAACAACAACAACAACAACAGAGAAAGCGGGCGATATTCTGGGCAACAACAGCAACCCTTGGGGCATCGCCAGTGCGCGAAGCCCTACAATATATAGCGGAGCGGTCTTCGTCTCAGACAAACGTGAATAAAACGCCTCTTGGTAGATCCACTTCGTAGTGTGCTCACTCGCTTTACATACTCAACACCACTGCTAGTCTGTCTACAATGGCCTACAGTCTGAGTGACTAAAAATGTAGCATGCCATTCCCTATTGCCCAAGCACCGTCACAGTCAACGCATCATGCCACATCATGTTGGTTCACAGGTGAACGAATGAATAAAGTCAACGCATGTCAACGCTACATCGATGTATGTTTTTGGCATTGCAAATGTTTGCTTCCGAAAAGAAAACCACACTTTGGTCCCTGGCGCTTGTGGAACTCGAAGAATGAAAGGCCGTTCAGCAGCGGGAAATCTGAAAATCAAGGCATATCCAGGCAATGAAGGCTAGAACCATTGACTGTGAAATTTTGGCACATCAAAAGCCCCTGATGGAGAACAGTATTTCCAAGAAGCCTCCCAGTAGAATCCCCCTCATCTCTGTTTCAGTCGCATTTTGTCAATTCTTGCCACCTTCCATTTCACTCAGGTGCACAACAAAGCCAAGAGGAAGGAAAAAAGTAGTCGTGACATGGTCAATCTGTTCCCAACCTTGCACAATTTGCAACATCTCCATGAGATCCTTCTTCACCTCGCAAGTTTGACCGCCAAAACTGGAGGAAATGCAGGCGATGCCACCAAATTCAAGCCAACAACATCCTGTTGTGAAATTCAGGGAGATCGGGAGATACCAATCTAATTTGAATCTAATCTCATGCCATGCAGGTCAAAGGCAAATCCCTTGGCGTCTTTCAAACGTATCACTTGAAGCACTGCAAGGCCTCAAGGTACATCTGTTTGCATGGACCCGTACTTTGAGAATTTATGAAGTATCGATAGGCAGGTTGATCGACTTCCAAATTCATGGCGTTCTCTTCAAACAAGCCGACTTGAAACCACTGTTCTTCTGCGGAAAAAGCCCTAGTTCAGTGCGAGATTGGTGCCTCGCCATGTGGATTGTGATACTCCTCGCGACCCAGTCTCAGAGCAATCTGCGCCCTTAACACACTGGCATCCATATCAAGATGACATTCTGTTCAAAGTTTAAAGTTTAAAGGTTTTTTTTCGATCAAAATACTAAGCAGTGAGATAAGAACCGGTAAACCAAGTCCACCAAGCAATAGGAGGAGAACACGATCCGATATTCGACGATATTCAAGCAAAGTCAAAACAAAGTTTCCTCTTCACAGGAACTCGTTGCCAAAGGAAGTCACTATCTGGAAGACTTGCAGAAGGGATTTTCTTTTGTAGACTTGCATATAGCAATTGCAGCAGTTTTGAAGCCACAACAAAAAAAATAGAAAAAATATAAATGCATTTCTTTTGTTATCCGCCGTCCTGGCGTTCATCTCACCCCGAAATACCCTTCTCCTGGATCATCACAGGAGTGTGAGGAAACTCTTGCTGGTACCTCATCAGACTCAATTTAGACTCAATAGAGCACAGTGTCGATCAGTGTCGCACTTGCAGAACTTTGCTGGACTTTGTCTTCCCTCTGATCAGCGATCACTTAGCATCCAAACCCTGTGAGGAACATGTCTGGGAGATGTGCGGCCTCAGAGTGGAAGGACTCTGAAAAGGTCAAGCTATTCATCGGAAACTAAAACCCGTTAATCGGAAACTAAAACCCGTTAATCGGAAACTAAAACCCGTTAATCGGAAACTAAAACCCGTTAATCGGAAACTAAAACCCGTTAATCGGAAACTAAAACCCG
>Ga0126342_10010396_pt1 | contig 16644 bp, 12 predicted proteins | sample Cyp1metagenome_FD_92528 | JGI IMG/M metagenome (GOLD analysis project Ga0126342, IMG submission 92528) | Coral microbial communities from Lord Howe Island, Old Settlement Bay, Australia - Cyphastrea 1 metagenome | ecosystem: Host-associated > Invertebrates > Cnidaria > Coral ... | reverse complement strand
GCCATGTTGTTCATTTTCCTTTAAGCAGTTTTATCATGTACATCCAAAAAATCTTGGACACTGTCTTGATGTACGTTCAGGATATTCTGACTGCCACAAGAACCTTCTCTTGATATATGTGGAGATCCTGAGAAAATTCGGATGATATCCTCACACAATCCGATGGTATTTTTCCTCAAACCCAGAAATCCGCCAAAATTTTATTTCACACTGAAAAGGCAAATTAAGGTCCCTGCAACCCAAAGTACATTAAACACGCATATTACACAAAAAATGGACCTCGCAACATGTACTATTTTTTTTCGATGGTTCCCTTCATTCATGGTAAATGTTGGTAAATGGGTTTTCCTGACATAAGTGGTTAGATTCCCCAATATGCGTTTATGGCGCACGATTTTTTTTTTTGATACACCTTAAACGCATATTGACCCCCCCCGCTAACAGAACTGGACCATAAACGAATATTGGGCAAATAAACAGGACTTCACGAAATTTACTAATTGACCATAAAAACTATCGATACTAATAGAAGATGAATTTACCTTCCGGGCTAATTGGATACTTTAAGGGACATCTCTATACTTTATTTTCCCTTAAACTCAAAGTTGATTTCTTTAACGATCCCTTGGTCACTGGCCATCTCAGGAACCTAAATTGGAGGTACCTACCATATATAAGGTCTATATAAGGCCTAAATTTCAGGGAATATCCCAAGTCCCAAGAAAATATGGCCTAAAATATGGTACTTGGTGAATCCCTGGTGAAGATCTCACTGGATCATCCCATCGCAACGCGCGCCTTGGGTGCTGTTGACGGCAGCGCCTCGACCCAGCGGCGCACGCGTTGAATCACCGGCGCCGACTCATTCCTCGCAGCGCGAGGAAGCGGAAGTGGTTTACCATCTACCAACTGCCAATATGATGATATTAATCATATCGATATATATATATATATATATATGTATATATAATTTTATATATATATATATGTTAATATAGAGTGTTAATATGTGTATATATATATACGTATATATATATATTAATATACTAATATATATATACATATATATATATATTAATATATATATATATAATTATATATTTATATAGATATATTAAAAATATAGAGTACAAATGTTGGTATAATCATTATGATGATTATCGTATGATTATACCAACTGCTAGGTACTAATAATTACAAATATGGGGTTTTCCATAAATGGGGAATCCTCAAAAACGGTTCGTTTATAATGGAAAATCCGAAAATAAAATGGATGATTCAGGGGTACCCCCATTTCAGGAAACCTCCATATGAGTATTGGTTTACTTATTAGTATGATGGGTAGCATGAGTATTGGTATGATTCTTAGTATGAATATTATATCGTATTATTATTTGTATCATTGTTAGTATGATTATTAATATGATATATGATGAGTATGATTAGTATTATTAGTATAATTAGTATGATCCATGAATATAATAAGTAATCCTCTGTTAGTATGAGTCATATGATTAGTAGTATGCTCTACTATCATAGTACAATGTTCATAATTCATAATCATTGCCCTCTGGTGTCATCAAACATGGCAAGCTGAAAAATACCGCACTAAATGGAGGCTTATAGCTGGGAAAATCAACGAACTATACTGACACATTGGTGGATTGAAAATAATTGCTATTTTTGACTACCACAGGGTACCGACCAGCGGAGATTTCACAAACAAAATGTTGATTCATGGGATTTAATAATGGTGATATGGGTGTGTCTGAAAATAGTGTACCCCTAAACCCAATGGTTAATGATCATTATCCCTATTAAATGGCTATAATTGGGAATATACCCAACATTTTCAGACAAACCCATATAACGGTTTTTTTTTTCGTCATTTCTTCACTAACCAATCAAGGAATTGGGGTTTAACCTTTGTTTAATGGATATTTAACCAACAAATATGGGGATATGAGAGGATATAAATGGCTCTGACCTACATTGCTTTGGGGTAACTAAAAAAGAGATTGGAACTTTACAAAAGTCAGGTATTTTTGCAGACTACCAACTTACCCGACATTGGTACGTCTGCAAATGTAGGGAAAACCCCTGAAATCCAAAGATTCCCGACATCATTTCCCCTCCGTACAAGGGTGGATAAAAATTTGGTGGGTGAAAATGGTAAAACAAGCCAGTATGATTATTAATATGATATATGATGAGTATGATTAGTATGATTGATTAGTATGATTAGTATGATCCATGAATATAATAAGTAATCCTTGTGGATATAATTTCCCTCGGGCTTGGATCAACCGTTTGAGGTTTTCATTGAAATCTGTCTCTGCTGGACTTTTCTGAAAAAACGTCGATCGACTTCCACATCGAACTCCACGTCATTGTCGAACTAACCATGCCGGGATTTTTTTTTGGAGCAGTCATCAACTATAATCTGCGGAGCAGCGCATCAAGCATACCGGAAACTCCAGCCTTTGGACCCCTTTGGACCCCTTTGGGCCCCTTTAGCTACCGGAAACTCGTGCTGTGCGGTGACAATATAGCTGTATCACTTGGGCCTTGTAGAAGTTCATAACTGATTAGTCTGGCCCATGGCCTTTTTGACATCCAAAAATTGGATTTAGGCATGTTAAATTGTGGTGATTTTCAGGTTCATACCAACAATCAGCCGAACAATGCCCGTATTTTCAAAACTGTTAAACTGTCAGAGTGTACATACCCATTAACCATTGCTTCGAATACAAATACCCAGTATATATTACTCATTGCAAACCCATTATATACCCGGTACATACCCAGTATAGCAATTGTATCATATATTATATTTCCACTATTAACCAACCACTGATTATTGGGGAAGGGATGTGTCTATGTCTCGATCACCAAGTCACAGCTCTTTCAAGACCGAAGGTACTTGGTGCGCTGATCCCTGAACCGCGGCGAAATGACAAACAATTGCTGGGAGGATTTAAGCATTGATATGCATTGATGCTTAAGTTTATGGTTTTCCAGTATATTTTTCTATATGATGTGTTGTGAATGCTGCTTCAATAATCTAAGCATCAATAATTCTCAATGGGTTAAAGGATAACCTCCAGCAGTTTATGGGGATTTCAATGGATTTCAGCAACAGGGATACCTCATGGGGATTTATTTCACGTGTCCTCCATGGCTGTTGTGGGATTTTCCAGTCACGTTTGAGGACACGTGAGGTCCAGCTGGATGATACAACTGAAAGAACCTGGTTGGTGGTATACCTACCCCTCTGAAAAATACGAAAGTCAGTTGGGATCATGACATTCCCAACTGAATGGAAAAATAATCCAAATGTTCCAAACCACCAGTAACTCATGATCATCCAGTTCCATCCAGTTGGCTTATCAAAGTTCTCATCTATGGCGAATTCTGAGTTGTAGGACTTATCAAGGGTCGGAGATCCTGGCAAAGAACTGGCCGAGGTGATAGATCATGGTAGATGTGCAGGGGCCATCAGGGGCCCAGTAACAATCTTAGTTCACTCAGATATATTTAACTGCTTGGTGATGGTGAATATTTATGGTTAATATATATATATATATGGTTATGATGATGGTTAATGATGGTTAATAATAATCTGGTTGGTGGTTGAGCCTACCCCTCTGAAAAATGATGGAGTTCGTCAGTTGGGATTGTGAAATTCCCAATATTTGGAAAAATAAAAAAATGTTCCAAACCACCAACCAGTTTAATATGGCATGCATTTATTTCCCCAGGCCGGGGGTGCCCAGAGGTTTATCATGTGACCAAGTCTGTAGGGTTTGTTTAGGGTTTATTTCAGGGTTTCATTTAGGGTTTTTATTTTGTTGTTTATCACGGGTTTAAACAGATTTTGCTCTCAAGGCTTACTTAGGGTGTCATATAAGATTTAGGTTTTAGGGCTTATGATGTCGGGTTTGGAGTTTAAGGTTTTGTGTCTTGGAAACAAATCTCGTCAGCCATTTAGGCAATCCGCTGACATCCCAAAATGCAAAAAAAACTCGGCCCTGCGCAGTCAGCCCACACACTTCCCCGGGCAGCACCCCCGTCCTGGCCGTATTTAGTTCATAAATAATAACACTTACCCTCTGGTAAATTAACATAGACTCTGAAAATCACCCATTCTTATTGGAAACTCATCTTCCAACCCCTAAAAATGCCAGGGTCCAACTGTTGATTTACTGGAGGGTACTAACTGGGACATCCAAGCAGACCATGGCTTTCTGTGGCAAACATCATCCCATTTCTAGGGGTCAAATGTGGCAAAGCCTCTGGTAAACATACAAAAAACGATGGAAAATGGCCATTGAAATAGTGGATTTACCTATTAAGAATGGTGATTCTCCCATCAGTTTTTGTATGTTTACCAGAAATTAATGGGGAATCCAATCCCAATCAAGAATGGAGGGGAAAAAAACTGGGAAAATCATAGGTCATAGGAACTTTCCAGCATGCCATGTTTGATGACCGGAGGGTATCCACAATAAGCCAAATCATTCCCCATTTATCCGATCACCCATCTAGTTAGACTCTTGAATCAAGGTTGTGAACCACTTTCCAATCCCTTCCCCGGTTCATATTAGAACCCCCCTACATCCACCACGGTTTAGTAGGAGATATCACATATTTTGGGGACCATAATGAACATTAACATTAATGAACCATACAATATTTTTGGGTATAGGATTACACAAGAAGCCAACTTGGATGGCTGAGTTGCTATTAATTGTTTTCATTTCTTTGTAATGTCAACCCCGGATTAATAAACCATGGTTTATTAATTAAGGGGGTACTCCTCCAATAGTCATTTCATCTAATACTTTTTTATGGTACCCTCCCAATTAGTCACAGCCGTAAACGGGGTTTATTAATCCAGGGTTGACATTATATATACCCCCTGGTAAACGTTTACATAACTGATGGGAAAATCACAATTTTCAATGGGTAAATCCACTATAAATCTATCTGGGTAAATTATAATATTTCACTAACCTGAATTAAGGCCATTTGGGGATGATTTCCCTTATTAACTATGATTCCAGTGAGGTCACAGTGAGGTCGTTATAATTTACCCAGATCTATGCCCTTTTCTGGCAAAGTACCCTCTGATAATTTGACTGCTATGACAGTCATGGCCCATTCGCGTTCGATGATCTGCCACTGCAAAAATTCTCATTTTTCCAGTTTGCGAAGTGTGAAATCACTAGGGTTGATGATACCCTCTGGTAAACATACAAAAAACGATGGAACATCACCATTTTTCATTGGTAAATCAACTATAAATGGCCATTTTCAATAGCTATGTTAAATTACCAGAGGGTAATGGTGGTTAATGGTGGTCTGGTTGATGGCTTGCACCAACTTGCAAAATATAAGTTCGTCAATGGAAGGATGACATCCCATGTATTATGGAAAATTTAAAAAAAATGTGTGAAACCACCAAAACCAGATAGTAAAAACATATATTAACCATAGATTAACCATATATTAACCATCATTAACCATTGATAACTATCATTAACCACATCAATTGGGCTTTGAATTACCAGAGAACTGCGCCGAACTGCGCCCTGCCCTGTCCATGTCCCGCTATAGCGGCCTTGCAAATCTTCACCATGCGGCTCCACACTTTCCTGAGTTTTGCCGGTGAAACTGGATGAAGAAGTTGGAATTGCTGCGACCCATCTGAAAGGAAAGGAATGGAAAGGATAGCAACCGGACCAACCAACATAAACCAAAATAGTGACGTGTAATTTCTGATGACGTCACTATCATGAGGTTGGGAAAGTCTATTTGTAGCTCCAACTGGCTCCCCATTGTTCATTGGAAATATGAATACCGCGAATTGCCCCTTCTAATTCACCAAAGCCATTGCTTGGTTTGGATCATGTTTTAGGATGGAACAAATCAAGTATATGGAAGTGCTAAAGCAGTACAAGGACAATAGGCCATCTCTGCATTTGGGAAAAAGGACAGAAAAGGGATCTACGATACATCAAGCAAAACAATGATTTTCGCGACTAAGATAATACATGACTACTCTGCTGACAATACATCAAGCAAAATAATACCTTCCCCCGATTATATTCAACACCTCCCAGAAACCATAGTTGAGTTGGGGATGAACTAGAATGGGATTATATACACATCCATAAACCATAGATGAGACTGGCACCATGAGACATAAACCATCACATATGACTGGGACCATAGAATGGGACTGTTCAATACCATGGGGGAATTGGATTACACATCAAGTTTCTGACTCGACTTGACAGCCGCGACTTTTACCTGGAATGGGTGGTGTGTATATAACCATCCCCAATAGTAGGATTATGGCCTTGGCTTTTTCATATTAGTACAATGTGGGCCCTCCCAGTTATAAGTTGGTTTATAAACCCCACTCTAGTTATTTGCGTATCATAAACCAGAGTTATTGGAGTTATGTGCACCAACTTAGCCAACACACTGGGGGCCCCACATTGTAAGTGGTTCATAAGCCTGATTAAGTCTAACTAGGTCAATGGCAATTTCAGGAACCTAAATTGGAGGTACCTACCGTGTGTAAGGCCTATTCTTGAGGCCTATGCAGCAAAATATGGCCTTATAATGCCTTATATGAGTCTGATATGGTACAGTACCACCATTTTAGGATCCTGAAATTCCCATTGACTAGGTGGGTGATACCAGAAACGGGCTATGACTTGGAAATGGGCTGACAGTGACCGCCATTGCCATTGAATTCTTTTTTTGCTATGTCTACGGTATACCCCCCACTTTCTCACCACTTCATTTTATTGCTAAGTCTCTTCATCAATAAACATTATACATATCGTTCATTTCCTGAAATGCCTTTCAATCAATCCATTGTCAGTTATCCTTCAGTAATCATTCACAAAAAAAAACACACACGGGACACTCCCTGGTTGGTGGTTTTGAGCCAGCCCTCTGAAAAATCATGGAGTTCGCCGGGATGATTATTCCATTCCCAACTGAATGGAAAGTCATAATCCATTCATGTTCCAAACCACCAACCAGGTTATTATTGTTATCCTTATTATTAACATTACCATTGTTATTTGCTTTTCATGTTGGAATTCCAAACCACCATTCATGTTCCAAAGCACCAACCATGTTATAACCAGCATTATATCCATGATTATCATCATGTCTAGTTAAATCCCATGGAAATCCCCATGGAATTCTCATCGCCATGGAATTCTCCACATGGTTTTCCCAGCCATTCACCCGGATCAGCGTTCCAGGGGCAGTGGCAGCCGTTGATGCCAGCGATGCAAGATCCCCATGACCTCTGGAGACACTGGTGGGGCCCCAGTTCGTTAGCCAAGTTGGTTTATATATAACTATAATAACAATAGTGTAGCTTAAGAGCGTTTATGACTATAATAACAATAGTGTAGCTTAAGAGCGTTTATGACTATAATAACAATAGTGTATATAACTCATAATTATACTTAGATGGGATTATAAACCAACTTATAACTGAGGGCACCATCCGGAACAACTGAGATAAAATGGGGATACAAAGGGATATGATTATAGAACCCATTGATTGATCATCATCCCAGTCATACAGTCGAACATTGAAAAGATGAAATGGCTACCCAGGTCTGGGAACACCGGTGTTTAGCCCACATTCAAGATCCATTCCTCTTAGTTAAATGCCCATTGTTGTTGGTCACCTCTCAATTATGGTGGTTAGACCACTATCACATTCACTTTGGTCGTTCCTTAAATCTTCCATGTTCCAAAGTGAAACTCTCATTTCTGTTACTGTAACCAAAAAAGAACATGTGCCTTGATCAAACCACCCAATCTCCCATATGTCGTCATGAAATCAACATGTTTGCTGGTTAAACATCCATTAAACCATGGTTTTTCTTCGCCTCTTGCCGCCTTTTCGTTCTGTCAGAAATCCATGGGTTTTTTCAGGTGTGAAATCCTCGCTCCAATACTCCCATACCCTAGGGCCACTAGGGGAGTTAAATCTGTTAAATCGGTGGATGAAAATGATGAAAGAAGTAAAAACACAACAATTCCCCCCTATCTCTTGGCCATCATTTACCCACAACTGGTGGGAGCAGCCCTGTCAAAAAAAACATTGTTTATGTTAAAATCAGGTAAAACCATCAGGTAAATCATGGTTGTTTATGTTAAGTTCAGGTAAAACCTATCTTGTTTGCTGGTTAAACATGAAAATTTGTAGGTTGAACATCCATTTTGGTTGGTTAGGCATCCATGTCGGTTGTCTGAAAATAGGCTACCCCAAATTTTGATGACGAATCAAGAATATCAACATGAATCATCATGTTCCCATATCTTCCCCTTGCATGGGTTACTATTCAATATAATAGTAAACACATAACAATTGGGTATTTTCCCGAAGTTAATTCAATATAATATCAATAAGTTGCCATAACTTCGGGGTATACCCAGTTGACAGAGCCACAGCTGCCCCAGACGTTACCAGCCTCATCACAGAGCTCAGGGAACAGGTGGCTGACGGGCAACTTATCGAGCTGCTCCTGGGTAATGATTACCCATGATTACCCTACGAATCGGATCCGCGGTATATAATTCATTAATGGGTATTTTTCCATATTCATATCATATTCATGTTTGTTCCATATATGAATATGGTTTCATAATATGGTATATTTATGAATATGGGTTGTTCCATAAATGAATATGGTATAATTGAAATAATCTAAGCCACATTTCATGCCATATAAAAGGGGGGAATAGTGGGATGTTCCATAAATGGGGGTACCCCGGTACCACCATCCATGCGGCAAGTTGAAGTCGTAGCACTTGGCCTTGCCCTCTTTGGTCGGCTGGGGCTGAGCCCACGCAGTGCCAAGTTCTTGAACTATCCCTACCCCCTTAGCAGGGGGAGGGGGCAAAAAAATGTAACTTACAAGAACTGGGGGTTCAGGGGGTGGGGATCTTGAACTTGCCTTTGGACTTGCCTTTGCCACCTTTGCCTTTGTAAGGAGAATCACGATCACGATTGTCACGGGGGCGTTCTGGGCCACTTTTGGGTGTTGCCATAGGCCCTGATGCACTGGGTTTCTGAGCAGGTTGCTGCAGCTCTGGACGTGGAAGAAAATGAAATAAAAAACTCAGGGAAGTTCTGATCTCTTTCACTAAGGGGTCAATGTGAGTAGGACCAATGTCGATACCAGCTTTTTCAGCCAATTTGAACCAAAAGAACTTGTCCGCCTGAATAATCTGTTGAAAAGAGGGAGCTGCGTACCCTTGTGGAGCTCGAATTGATAATTGTGCTAAGAGCAACTTATGGTACTCATTGATGGCTAGGATGTTCCCAAAAAAAAACATCCAGCTATTGGGGTACCCCCATGACTATGGAAACCTCCATATATTTCCTATTATAGATTCTATAGTTCCATTAAGATGTCCTATATATTTCTATATTTCCATAGATATCCCAATGGTTATCCCAATATATGCCATATGAATCATATATGTTCCATCGAATCCCCCCAGGTCTTCAAGCGGTCCTTCAAGCCCTGCGGGCTCCAACGAGACCCGCTCGCTGCGGGCGCATCCAAGGGATCTGGTGGATCTGGCGTCGAAGCCAGCCTAGGTCTGAAATCATGGAGGTCACCCCAGTACTAAAAAGCTTCAAAAATGGGTTATTACTCATGTGATACACAAAAAAAATTATAAGTATTATATATATATATATCAGTATTACATGTGTATCTATATATATATGTGGGATATAATCCCAGTTTATCCAGTTGGCTAAGCAGCGTGTGTGATCCCATGGGGATCCCACTGGGGCGGCCTTGTGGATTTTCTCACCAACCAGAACCACTTTGAGGACTTTTAACAAAGAAATATGGTGATCGTTTCAGGGGATCTAGTTGGGAATTATAATATCCAACAAGTATAGGAATTGAAGCCGTAAATTCACGGAATAAGTTTAGTTGGGGATCAAACTCAGCCAGGATGCAGTATTGGGGGACCTCAAATGGGCGACAGAATCTCCAACTTCATTCATTGGCAGATGGCAGCTTGAGCTGCCAACCACATACTGCGGTTGTCGAATGCTGTACGAACTGTTCCTGCTGCACTGATAGCCGCTGGGTGACGTGCATCATTGCAGTATTCACAGCTGAGATTGTTCCTCGTGGTTGGAGTGCTGCATTGCAGCAGCAACACCACCCAAGGGTAGTCAGCATTGAGTGCGACCACAACCCGACCAGTCTTTCTCATCTCCACCCAGTTTTCTTTCTCATCGTTCCGGAAGAGTACCCTATTGCACTATTGGTTTCCCCATAAAAAGAGGACCAATCAGCTCGATATCAACATGTGTGAGATCCCCTAATACTGCATCCCAATTTGAATTTGATCCCGACCGATTCATTTCATGGCTGGTTCCAGTCTCATACTTTATATCCTTTAGATCCCCCTTGCATAAAAAAATTGCTTGGTAAATCTCCTATGTTTGTTGCTGAGACCCCCCAAAAATTGCTCCAAGTTTGTGTTCCCCATTTGCAAGCTGGGTTATAACTTCCATGAACTAAAGATAGATAGATAGATAGATTAGATTAGATTAGATTAGATTAGATTAGATAGATAGATAGATATTCCCCATAAACCCAAAATGTATTGTAGTTTCAAAACCGGACACATACGTCCATTTTGGTTGGTTAAATCATCACAGTTCTGACGCCTTGTTTCATTTTACCCCAGTATATTCATCCCCACTGTATCACCACTATTCATGATTTCCCTAAAATCGGGGGTTTTTTAGAAAGGGGGACTCCCCAAAACCATGGCTCCCATATGGGTGACTTGGATGATGACTGGGTCAAAACCTCCACATGTCCAGTGTTTTACTATCCCCAAATACTTGCCATAATGGCATTGGGGTTTTCATCCCATATTCATTACTGGTTGGTGGTTTAAAAACCATCTTGAAAAATATGAAAGTCAATGGGAAGGATGACATCCCATAAAGTATAGAAAATAAAATTCATGTTGAAACCACCAAACAGATAGTTGGGATGGATTATATATCCCATATATTATGGAAAATAAAAAATCGTTGAAACCACCAACCAGTCATGATTTCCCCATGATTTCCCTACATTTCCCAGGTCCCCATGCTGCGCAACTCCGCCCCGCTGCCTGTTTTCGGACGCTGCTCCGGGACCAAAAACCGGCAGCTGCTCCGGCAGATCGAAGAGGCCCACGCTGCGCAAGTGATCCAAGTCCATGGCCACGGATCCCAACAAGGTGGAGCCGTGGACCCCCGCAAAAACCTTCGGAAAAGATAGGGAAAATTGCGGGATTGAAAAAATGGTGGTGATGTTTGATAGCCTTAAGTTGGTGAAAATACCTAGTTTAACTCGGGTTTGTGGTAGATCTGTATAGTTGAATGGGGTCCTAGCAACTTACAACTAGGGCCCCATCTTTTTGGGGAGTCACAGCGCCGAAGAAGCTCGGGTCTTGTTGACAGGGTATACCGGTATACCCCCGAAGTTGCCATCTTCACAGATGTTGAAGCAACAAATACGGGGGTCACAAAACCATATTTCTGTTTGCTGTATTTTCAGCTGGTTGGTGGTTTCAAGCCCTCTGAAAAATATGAAAGTCAGTGAGGATTATTATTCCCAATATATTATTAGAAATAAACATCATGTTTGAAACCACCGACCAGTATCAGCTATATTCACTAATATCCCCATATTTTCATAGTTAAAATCCCATTTAAATTACTATAATCATCAACCCACCAGGGCAAATCATCGACTTCACCATTGTCACATCATGATCTTCATTATTGGCTCCAGCCGGAAATGGCTCGCATCACGACCAATGAGGGCAAAGAATCACACATCACGGGAAAAGTGGAGCAGACTGAGAACATAACTGGTTGGTGGTTTCACCCTCTCTGAAAAATATTAGTCAAATGGGATTATTGTTCCAAATATATGGAAAAAAAACAAATGTTCCAAACCACCACCAAATAATTTCAAGCGTAAAAAAGGCACGCAAATCAGAAAGTCATTGAAGACAAACATCTTTGAACATATATGAAACATCTGGATTTTTCCAAGAATAGGGGATGCACCAGAATGGCAATGCAACCAGTGGATTTGGGAAATTTGACTTTATTTTCACAAAAACCATTTGACACTAACATTTTCAGACAAAGTACTGGTTTCCTTTTTCTGATGTTTCGGAATCCCTATAAAAAGTTGCGCTGAAACACCACAGCCTCCCACAGTGCTATGGCAACATGGTCGATGCCAATATAGTAATCTTACGTATCTGTGTTTATTGGCATCTGTGCATATAATGTTAACATGTTCAACCCACTTAAATGTTTATGTGGGTACATTCGATGTACCCAAGTTCATCTGGACGAAAAACAATTTATCATGTTTTATTCACTAACTTGGAAAAAACTCATTTTGGGATAGTTACCTTTCCTCATCATCATTTTTCAGTAGCATCTGGAAAAAGTTGTAATGATTTGTCCAAACAATATAGTGGACCCAAACCCCATATGGGTCATAAGGTGCCATTCACCGGTCAAACAAACCCAAAAAAATGTCAAGAAAACAAATACTCTAAACCTGACGAAGATGTCAAAAACCCTGCGACTGTGGTGGCATTTCTGGCGTATCTTAACTAGGTAAGTGGGACTATGGTATGGGTTTTGTTTGAAAGTTTCAAGAAATCTGCAAAATTTGACAGTTTGGACATTTTTAGAACGTCATTTCCCAATGAAACATGTTTTTGGGGTATACCCAATTTCCTGACACCCATATATTCATATGGGCGCTTCCAAAACCTCTTCTGGGCTGGCTCTGCTGGTTGCTGGTTGAAAGGGTTGCCCAGAACGACTCCACTGACCCCAAGTTCGGATGTTTTGAAATTCAAAATTTATCGTCGCGTGTGGCTAATCTTCGATAGTCTGCAAAACGCGTGGCACTTAATTTTTACCCTCCTGTAAACTAACATAGTTGTTGTGGACAACCTGCGGTTTCCGTAGGAATATGATATACAAATGGTGGGTTTTCCGTATCTATGTTGGTTTTCCCCTGGGTAGCTGGTTAGGTTCATATTCCTCCATGTATGGCAAAAAAAAGAAACTGCCACACCAAGGTCGGCCCAACATACCAAACCAGATCACCTTATTCCCTCACTGTCCGCTGGATGGGGGGTGCAGTTCCACTTAATCGATGTGGGTATCATACGGCTTAATCCCAACTGACGAATGCTATTTCACCACTGTTCTGCCAGTAAGAAAAAAATACAATATATAACTCCAAACTATGGATGAATAGGTGATGTCCCTAATTTGCAAAAGAAATCCACGATTTCACCAAATCAAATAAGGGTTATATTTGGCATGCGCGTCCCACTTAGTAAGCGGTCTATCAACCATATTCGAAAAAGCAGGTGTATGTAGGATATACTCCGGTTACATGTGGGCTAAAAACGATTTGAGCAATGTTCAAAACCCTGTGCCATCCCTGTATATTTGTTGGTTGAGAACAGGATCCCTGCTCACAGGTTGTGATGTTCTCCTTGGCCTAGGCGGGGCGGCGCCTGGGATCACCGCAGGTGTGGGCGGCGCCTGGGATCACCGCAGGTGTGCGGCATCTCCAAGCATCGTGGGGGAATTACGCAGCAACTGGGCACGAAGTGACGAAGTGTGACGGGTGAAACATGAAGTAAGAAATCGCTGGAACCAATGGCACTGAACACCGGACATTTGCAGTTTAACCCCACAAACGCTCAGGCTACCAAAAAAACCAACCGCTGCAGCAGATCTGAAAGCGCGTAAATACCGCAAAGGACAAATAAGACTCCCGGCTAAGGAGTCGAGAATGGAGAATGATTGTACCTAATTCAGGAATTCTGACCGTGGCACTGAGACGGTTGATACGGGAGATAGTATGGCAAAAATGATGTATTCCAAAGAAATGGGATTGCCAAACCAAAAAAAAATGGGATGGCCTTTGATCCAAAAAATGACCAGGTCCCCCGACCGGTGGCAACTGATCAGTTCATGGCGGAGGGCTACATAATATAGATCAGCCCCAAACTTGAACATGTTTTTTGTACATGAAGTGGTCCTGAAGCCGAAGCGAAGCTTGCTGGGCAAAGAAGACAACTGAAGATGGGAATCCGGGAATGGAATTGAATGGGAAGGTAGACAGCTTTTCGCTCTAGTCAGCATCTGTCTCTCGACTCTCGACCAGACCAACTTTGGGTCGGAATTGCCTCATCCAAATCCAGTCACAGTCAGTCCATTCAGGACACCTGAAGTTCATACTCGACGGTGCCTGTAGCTTGAAGCCCTTTCACCGGTCTCACCACTGCCTTCAAAGCGACGCTTTGAGCTCAATACCCTCAGTGCCGCTTGAAGGAAGCCTCTCAAGTCCTCGATGAATTTCACATTGAGACCAAGATAATCCTTGAAGCCTGAGTGACGAGACTCAGGCTTGCTGAATGAGGCTACCAGTTCAAGATCAAGATGAAGATTCTGGTTCAGTTCGGTTCAACTTCAATGATTCACTTACATGAGACACAGGTGAAATGAGAACCTTGCGATGTTAGCATGTTTGCCACCTTCCAATTCCATTCTATTCTATGAGGGGCGTTGTGCACAATAATGGTATAGTTTGGCAGTTTGGCAAGACAAGAGGCATTGGCATTGGACTATCGATCAACCGATCGGATCTGCGGATTGATCGAATTTCGGATCAAACTAAAAACATTTCCAAAATGGCCAGGGCACGAGCCAGACCCCTTTCCAGGATCAACAACGTTTGCATCCTCGCGACATTCACTGGCATCGAACTGCCTTGAAAGCCACTTTGCATGTAGGCCTGTATCAGGCAGCTGACGTTCCCGGGGAAAGCAACATTCAGCTCCTCCTCTGGGTCTTGAAGATGGAAGTCATCTCCGAGCAAACACAGTGGTAACGCCGTCGCTCTGAATGTCCATCAAGATCTCCATCAGCTTCTCGGAGATGTGGTACAGCAAGCTCCTGAGCACAGCAAAGCGGGATGTCGTGTGACAGTGGCGTGGCATCACGCTGGTCACGGTGGAGAAGATTGAAAAGAATAGACGGGCACAAGTTAGAAGTCAAGTCAGGTCTTGTTTGGTCTGGTCACTGGTTCAATTGGTTTTGTTCTGTCAATATGCACCCGGCAAATGGCTGTCCTGAACTGTCTGAGTGGAAGCGGCATGGCGCGACGCAGTGGCAGAAATTCACCGTTCCACGGTTTTGCACAAACACATGCCCTCTGCGGGGCCTCTGCGCACCACAATCAGACCGGGAAAAAACAAATAAAAACGAAAAGAGGCAGACACGGGTCGCCACTCCTACGCATACGTCCTACGCAACGCTCCTCATGCGGGGTGAGTCAGAAGAATGGGAAGGTGAGATGGGAGACTCCTATCCTCCAAGGTAGAAAGAGACAAAGAAGAGAGGGCGCGATAAAACTCCTAGAGACGGGTTGGCCTTCTCATCCTGCGTCGCAGTATACCGCCGCTCCCTAGAGATGCAAAACGGATTCGGATTCTTCTCGTCTCGAACTCCTCTTTCCACGTCTCAATTGTTCCGAATCAAAGCTGTGGTCATGTGAGCAGGGACCAAACCTAAGGGTCACAAAGGCGGTCGTGAGCAAAGGTTATCGCTTGAGGTAGTTCGCAAGTTCAAGAACTTTCAAGTTTTCAAGTAAGGGTTTCTGCATGAACCTTGTAGGTCTTTTCTCATGTCAACCTCAAGAGACTAGAGAAGAAGATGCTCTGAGAAGGGTGGAAGATGGGTCATCTGCTACACCGGGAGTTGCACGGACGTGCACAAGAGAGCAACCGATTGAAGATATCTGAAGCACCGGCAGAGCGCATGAGAGTAGCAGATTGTCCATGGCAAAGCTGAGACTGAGTGGAAGAACCTTCCTTTACCTGCCTTCCTCAACCTCCCTTCACACCTCAACTCCTCACCTCACCTCACCTCTTCATGCACACACCGGATCTTTTCACTTTCCACTGTTCACCGTTGTTCACCGTTACTGTTCAACGTTCCACCGTTCCCACCAGCAGCTGTTCTCTATAAAATTGTTGTGGGCAATTAGCAAACATACCTAAAAGACACGTTCTGCCTCAAAATGGTGAAATCAAAGATTGGATGGTGTTCATATCGAACTTGAAACTAGTTACTAGCACTTGTTTACCGCCAACCATTTGGTAGTGGATTCGAACTATTCGTTTCTTTTTAAAAGAGGGGCTCCAAGAGCCAGAGCCCATTGGCCAGAACATTCACTGGCTGGCTGAAGCAGCCCACAAAGTTAACAAATTTCGAAACGATCCTCCTATCCTGCCTATCCTTGGACATTTTCTCAATGATTCTTACAAACATTTCACCATTGTCGAGTCGAGCTCAAACTAGGCTGCAGTCGTGTTAACGACCCTGGGTAGTTTGCTCACTTCGAAATGAGTCTCAAGGATTCAGTGCTGCGTTTTGCAATGTATTTGAAAGGTCGTGATGGAACCTGTGTTCAGAACGTCCCATTTTTACCATGGGTTTGAACCTCATTTTCG
>Ga0126342_10010395_pt1 | contig 16644 bp, 14 predicted proteins | sample Cyp1metagenome_FD_92528 | JGI IMG/M metagenome (GOLD analysis project Ga0126342, IMG submission 92528) | Coral microbial communities from Lord Howe Island, Old Settlement Bay, Australia - Cyphastrea 1 metagenome | ecosystem: Host-associated > Invertebrates > Cnidaria > Coral ... | reverse complement strand
TTTCGATATCCGCCCCAACTCCACCCACGTCCGTCCGCAGCGGATATGCCTCGTTCCCTTGCTCTCTTCTCCTGTTCCAACCCACGCCTACCTTTCGATCTTTCACCCTTCCCTCTCAAGTGCACAACAGGGGTCCTGGAAGTTCCACCGAGTCACTATGAATATCAAAGAAGTCCATGCTATTCATAGGAAAAAATATGATAAAAAAACCTCTTCGAGATGCCATAGATGTGATCATTAAGCAAATGATGAACAAGTGGAATATGCACGTACACATATGTGTGTAATTGATAAATCTATCTAATTTTATGTGTGTATATATATATACAAACACAAGTGTGTATATATATATATATACACATAGATACACACATACATACACAAGTGTCTATACATATATTGAATGTGCGTGTATATATATATATACACATTGGTGACATATCCTATGTCCATGGGTTCTGGGCTGAAAGCACGAAAAATCGGCCCCGCAAGCACTTCCAAGCCTCGCAGGCGGCAGAACCAGATGTGGTACCTGGGTTGGGGTCCCAGGGAGCAGCCCACAAGTGATGACAGGGTGGTTTCAACCCAGTTCAATGGTACAACCCATCTGAGATACCTGAAATCTTTGTAACCGGATAGTAGTCATCAAATGACAGTTGAAAAAGCTTATATAGACCAAGGTAAACTTTTGATTTGAATTGTTAACTAAACTGTTATGTAGCCGTATTTAAGCTATTTGAAGACTTGAGGTATCCATTTGGATTGGAATCCTCCTTCTTGGAATGAGTTGACCTATATGTCCTCGCGAAGCATACTTTCAAAGTCAGGGATTTCGCAGGGATATATATATATATAGATAGTGCTTAAACATCATCGAAATATCCTAATGATATCAATGATATCATGGGGATGCGACCTACCATTACTACCTGGTTGATGGTTTCAAACGTGAATTTTATTTTCAATATATGGGATGTCATCCTTCCCATTGACTGAACTGTCATATTTTTCAAGATGGTTATTGCACCACCAACCAGCTACATTTTTAAGGGGAAAAAAACTGTGGCGATGGTTTTTTCCAACCAGTGATGGATGAGCCCCGAGGCCGGCAACCGGAAAGTTAGACCTGGCAGAGGCACGGAACGGGCGGTTATGGGCGGTTGGATGTTGATGGCATGGGATGAATCCCACAAAAAACGATAAGGTAAACTAACAGTTTGCGAACTGGAAATCATCATTTTGTAGTTGGGAAAATCAGCTATTTCGACTGGGCCATTTTCAATAGCCATGTTAAATTACCAAAGAGGGTACTTTGAATGGGAAAACAAGGACAGTGAGAGTACGCTCCGATGATTCGAGAGGATGTTCGTTGGGGATGAAGATCAATATTACCCATAGGATCGAATCCTCGGACCGTTGAGTTTCGAAGACCCAAACGTGGCTCAGGCAGAACAACCGGTGACCGCTGCAAAGGTGGGAAATGGGGTGTAAAACACCCAGGGATTCAGGTGGATCTCCAATGATAAGGAAAAGCAGCACCTTCTGCTAACATAGCTACGGAAATGGCCCATAGATGCCCATAGTTCAATTAATCTTTCAGTGGTGATTTTTCATAGCAAACTGTGAAATTACCAGGAGGTACATAGGTGTGTTCCATTTTTCTCCCAAGAAAAGATCTGGAACATCTAACCTTTTGCAAGTTCGGAGGATTTGAGTCGTGAAATTTGCTCCATTGTTAATTGTTGTGTGTCTCTCTTCCAGTTGTAGGCAGACGTCTCTGGAAACGTGACCACGACAGATGCCAAAGAGGAGCGCTGGGCTCAAACAAAAATCGAGGCGGCAGTTAGTGATAGTCATACTCACACAGAGCTATATACACAACGCGTTTTGCATATACAGTGTGTATATATATACACGTACATGTATATGTATGATACTGTATACTGACAGCAATATATATATACACACACATATTGGCTATATTACGATGTATGTGGTATATATGTGTATATATATATAATGTACTATGCTACTGGGCTCGTCCTTAAAACACTCCCATCCCACTCGCAGGACGACGCCCCACTGGATGCCTTTGCGGGGACGGAGAAGGACGTGCCCGAGTTGCAGCACGGGGGCCCGGGTGCCGCTGAATGGCTGAGGATTTTCCCTGGTGCGGCACGTCTGTCCACGTGCCCAAAGTGCGAAGAGTGGGAAAAGATGGGAAAAGGTGTTCCCAAGCGCCATGATGGGCTTCTGATACTGCTCCGATCCTTTTTTTTGTTGTAGCAAGGCCAAGTGCAAGTGCGTCCCCACCTTCCCGAGGCCAGAAGAGGCGGACAAAGAGAAAAAGAAAGGCGGAGCAGCACTCGGACTTGGGTCCAAAAAATGGTGTTTATGTGGCAATTTCATGAACATTTACCCAACTTTTTGTAGCTTTTGGCATTTTCTGGATTTTAGGAGAAAGCCAAATTTTCTTAAGAGAAGATTCTGAATGGACCATCCCGGCTGGATACTATCAACACATTAACCCACAATCCTTAGACTTAATGATGCCAATGTTAAATGATATCACCGGCTCGGTGGCTTGGGGGACTTGGGGATGATTTGAAGCTATGAAACACTGCCCAGGTGCCGATCAAGGTTTCACCCACGGGTTGAGGTGACGACAAACTTCCTGAAACTCGCAATTCTGGGGTGTTGAGAAGTAGGACCAGAACAAGTTCCATCAAGGCGACATTTGCATCTTAGAAAATTTAAGAAGAAAAGACCACTCTAAGACTAAGACGATCATCTGAGACCATCCTTTTACCGTCTGGTAAAGTAACATATAGCATTGAAAATGGCCCATAGAAATCGTTGATTTACCCAACTCTAAAATGGTGTGATTTTCCAAGTTCGTTTCTTCGCAAATTTTCAGCATCGGCGCCGTGGTGCCAGGCCCAAATATCTTCGTGGCACTCTTTCAGGACCTACAGGTGGTCACGTTGCCGACTCCTGGGGAGGTCGCCAAAGCCTCAGGAAATCCCAACGAAAAGCAATGGAAAAGCCATGGGGAAGCCGGAGATGAAAAAGGATCTACATGGATCTACTAGAAATGGTGGAATTTCTACTAGAAATGGTGGATTTTCATGGATAATCCCCACATTTTCGATGTTTACCGGAGGATACAACTGGGGTTTTCATCAAATCCTCCAATCTTAGAGCGCCAGCTTTGATTACAGACTGGAACTGTAAGTTTTTTTGCTGGCCAAGGTAATTCAATTGTCAATCACATTTGGACTGTGACTTATTGGATCTCTTTGGTGGTTTTGACTAGCCCAAGAGATCAGAAGGCACGAGCGTCGTGGTGATAATCGCTCAAGTTGATGATAAGAAGCCTTTTCGGATTGCCTCAATCTTCAACCAGTTCTCTGTGCGCACGATCCACACGGTGTGGACATATGTGGTGTGCCGGGTTCCTATTGGATGCCAAGTGACCCATGGCCATGGCCACGGGTGCTTCGGTCAACTGAGCTGGCCATGTTTTCTGTTTTTGCTCAATGTTTTTTTGGATACTGGGTTTTAAGTATGTATGAACATGGAACCCAGAATTGGTCGTTCCCGAAGTCTTTTTCATTAGGAAGATTCATCTTCATTTGAGTGCCCGGGTTTTCACTCCAAACTAGCAGTAGCAGGTCGTCATGGATGTTCATTTCACATAAACTGGTGGTGTAAGAAAAGTTGCATGGCCAACTTTTATTTTGGGATTCGATCATCACAGTTGGCAGATTCCCATAGAATTTCCGCATGGCAATCATGGGAAATATGTTCCCATTCCATTTAGGAGTGTAGTATCACCATGACATGGATTCCCGAATCGAAAGATTTCGGTCTGCTTCAAACTCATCACCCCCCCAATTTCGGATGGTTTAATGATACAGTTTAATGGTTTACTAATGTTAAGTTGGTTAACCATATAAAGTTTTATGGTTTACTAATCTTGAACATGATCAGCCTTTTGTGAGTGCATTGGTCCCATGACAGACATTGATAGATGGTAAGCTCCACTGGTTGAATTCTTATGACCATCCCATCTGGAGCCATCAGGAGATCAATGAACATTTTCACCTGATATTTTCTACATTATTTCATTTCACATTATTTAACCATCATATGGCATTTCAATTCCATATATATAAAATTATATAAATCCCTTTTTTTCGTCTGTTTCCACTGGTCGCAGACGCGTCGAAACGTTAGGCCCAAACCTTTGGCATCGTGCTGCTCTTGGAGCCTTGGTTGTGTATGATTATGTATATGATAAATTATATAATATATATATACATCTATAAATATTTATATATATATATTTATCTATATACATACAAATAGCCTCTCTCTCTATATATATATATGTATTACAATTGAGATACTATGTATATATATATATACATAATAATATATATATATATATACATAATCATATATATATATATACATAATCATATATATATATATATATACATAATAATATATATATATGTATATTTATATATGCATGTATGGTATGCACAGGCGCACAGCATTGTTTTTTGAAATTTGGGCTGCTTGTTTTTTTTTTTCCCACCAAGCTGTAGCTCTGTGAATAAACAGGTGGGAGGCTACACTGGCTTCATCGCAGTCGTGGATTTCACCTCCCAGCAGGCTTTTTTTTAATCGACGACTGGGCGAGTCGTTGGATTTTTTCATCGATGACTGGGCCATGGTGAAAAATGACTGGTAACTGGTAAGTGATGTTTTGATAACATTTTTTTAGATCATGTACCCGGCCTGGTAAACTGTTAACATAACTATGGAAAAATGACTGGTAAGTGATGTTACTAACATTTTTTTTGATGTAGCCGGCCTGGTCAACTGTTGCATTTTGCGAACTGGAAAAACACCATGCTATTTTCATGGGCAAATCAACTATTTCGACTGGGCCATGGCTTCAATAGCTTTCTGTTAACGTTTACCAGAGGGTAAGCATCCCATCAACGAAGGTGGGTGTTTCGCGGTTTCTGCCAATGGTTTGAGCAATGGCTGCGCAAAGGATTCCAAACCAGCCCCAAACCATAAATCAACCATCAATCAATCATTGCTTTAACCGTTTTGGGTGGTCAAAACCTTTCTTTCGTTTGTTTGAAATCAAACTGTTCTTGGTTTGAACCTATTTTTTCGTTGAAACCGACATGCTTCAGCTGGGTGAGTTATATTTTTTGTGTCTAGATCACTTCTTCCGAATGGTGACCACTTTCTTATTCAGGACCATTAATTTTGGTCGTCAGAACTTCAAAAACCGATGGTGATGAACCACCAGTTTTGGGTCGTCGCCAGGCTTTGGGTCAAGTCTTTGCCGACTTTTATAAGGTTGGCGGCGAACAAGTCGAAAAAGTCGAGTCGTGCCATGGAAACCATGGAAACTATGGAAACTGGACCCCAAAGTTATGGAGGATTTTGTTGTCGATTTTAAGTGCCACTAGGTGACTTTTTGTATTTTTAGCAATCCGTGATTTTCCATGGTTAGGGATGAACTTGATTCTGGGTGCTGTTTTCTCAAAAATTAGAAGAATTCGGAGACAAACAGATCTGTTTCGGCATAGTATATTTCAGCCCCCAAATCTTCAGAATTTTGTCAGATAAGTGTAAAACACTTTAGCCCTGGCTCAAGCCTCCTAACAGCGGAGGGGCGTTTCCGCTGAGTGCTTGAGGGTTGGTGGTTGAAAGGGTGTCCGCCCTTGTGTCACTGGCGGTGTCCGGCTCTCTGCGTCTCTCCCTTCATTTATCTCCCTTCATGTGTCGCCTGAACTGTTTGAGGTCTACAGTGGTGCAATTTGTTTTGGGCTCAAGACTCTCGGGGGTTCACCGTCTAAAAGGTAAGAAAATCGGGGATTCCCGTGTGAACATGAGCTTCGGAAAGATGGACGGTGATGCCACACCGGAGCAGTGGAAGGCCGTGATTGAGCATGCCAAAACCCATGAGAAGGTCGACCAGGCCTACCCTGGATGGAAGGAGAAGCTGGGCTACACTGGTGAGTCCTCTGCTACATCCGGCTCTATCGCGCTTGGTCGCGCGCGCTCGGGGCCATTTGCGGGCTCCCTCGGGTTGAGGGCGATGTTGAGGTACGGTTTCCCGGCGAGTCCATTGGTTTTGCTGGGTTGGCTGTGTTGGGTCGTGTCCCCCTGCACTGAGGACCTTTCCTCTCTTTTTCGTCGGTCGAGTTCGGTGTCGTCACTGAGGTTCCCGTCCTTTTGGTAGACCTCTGTACAGGAAGTGGATTAGTAGCTCACACAAGCTGGTCGGCTACTTTTCCTGCACACGGATTTCTTGTGCGACGCGAGAGAGTGTAAAACACTTCACTGAGATGGGGCTTAGAATTTGAATGGTGCTTATAAATGTGGTTGGTGGTTTGGAACTAACATGTTTTATTTTTCCATTCAGTTGGGAATTTCATCATCCCAATTGACGAACTCATATTTTTCAGAGGGGTAAGTATACCACCAACCAGAAACGTTTAAACCCAGTACTACAATCCAATAAAAATGGCCTGCCCAAAGTCACCTTCCTCTCCTGGACCTGGTTATGAGATTCTGATCTGCATCAAACAGGACACATCTGAAGCATTGAAGATAGCCTTGTTGATTGGTTATTGCCGGGAGTTATATACTGTATACTACCTACTAGTACAGGTTATTGATGACTCTTGTATACTATTATAACGCATAATAGGAACAGCTATCAACCAACTGGTAAAATGAGATGGGAAAGGAAAAGGAATATTTTTACTGGTTTATCTTGTTGTCCAAAGTCCAGCATTTCTATCTTGGTAGCAGCTGTGATGCAGTTGGATCTGAAAAATCCTCACAGAAATCTGCCTCTACAGAGCCGATGAGAACAGCCCAATGGCTAGGTTGGTTTTTCAGGAGGTTCAAGGGATGTGCGAAAAAACATGGAGATCTGAGATCCGGATGTTTCAGAAAATTTCGATGTTCATCAACTCTGGGAAACCAGCATTTGGATCTGAAATCTGAAAATAGGATTTGCATTTATAAATCAGTTATATATTTATCCCCTGACTTCATGGCCATTACAATACTTGCAATATAGGCATAATGATGAACAGGGGTTGGTAAATGTCCTTTTTTTAACATCACCCAAATATTGGGGATATAATCTCCACATTTGGTGCTTTGGAACCATGGAATTTTATTTTCCATAGTATATGGGATGTCATCCTTCCCATTGACGAACTCCATCATTTTCCAGAGGGGTAGGTCAACCACCAACCAGATAATCATCCATCCTCCATGATCATCCATCATCATCCTAGATCAACAGTTTACATCATCCACCAACCAGCCAGATACATCCAGATACAACAGATTTGGTGATGTGAAAGAAATCAACCATGGGACACCAAATGAACCAATGGATGGCGCCAAACCCTTTTGCCAGGCCGCGCGGCCTGAAGCCCCTCAACTCTGAGATCGACAAAACGGTGGTTTCAATGGGATGAACTATGATGAACTATGATGAACTTGGATATACGAAGGACATTAAAACAAACAGTTGCAGGTTTCAGAGATGCGTTAAAACAAAAGTTGGGATGATCCAAGCTGATGTTTTTTTGTTTTCGAGGTTGAAACCACCCAGATTATATATAGATAATGAGAATATCATCAATAGAAATTCAACCGAAGTTATCCAGATTAAATCCACCAAAACACGTCTTCACATAAAGGTCGTTGATACAACTGAAGGTTAAGTCCCCCAAAAGTAGACGCTCCGTAGCATGACATGAAACAACCCCCCACCTTTTTTACCCGCAGGAGCAAACATAGCAATTTTCAAGAGGAAGGGATGGATAAAGATAGAAAACATCAGCATTTGCACCGAAGGGCGCCGGCCCTTCTTGGGCCACGGTCCAGAAATGGGTGTTTCCAAACTTGAGGACCGACGTGATCCAATTTTGAGATATGGTCGATATCTTTTAATGGGCATTTTCCCCTGTCTCCATCGACTTGGACACACCCAAATTCTTTGCTCACCTTTTCTGAGACTGAAACTCAGTTTCTCCCACGTCCCACGGGTCGCGGCCGTCAATTCCCAGCGCTTTGTGAAGCGAGAAAAGAGAAGGTTTCAGGCTCAGAAAGGGATGGATAAACCATGCAGAAGCATGAAATTCTATGAATTTCGATGAAATTCGTCAAGGGCTTCGAAAGATGAGTCGTACTCGCCAGGTTTCATGTTTGAAGGTTGAACATGAATGAACATGATTTCTAAAAAAAATCTAACACATTCTTGAATCAACCTGAATAATCCACTGTGAAGTTGTCGAAATCTTTGCATCTCTTGGCTTCAGCTGAGGGCCGCCATTTTTCTAAAAAAGGACGGCCATGGATGCCTTTGTAGCTCCGAGGAGCGGCCGGGTTGCAACCCCAAATCAGTTATATGTTGTATCCACAGAATACCATTGATTAATAGTTAATCATAGTTAATCATAGTTAATCAATATATATATATAGTATTATATATAACTATGTGTATGTACACATATATTAGGCAATATACATATCTTACTTCATACTTTGTATCGATTCATAAGTACTATAGTATACTATAGCTATGTATGATATCCACATCTGCATATTTGTTTAGGCCCTGGTCATCGTTCACATGGCTGGGAAATCCCGAGGAAAACCGGTGGCACATATCTATGATTCGATACTGAGAACATCTCGGTTTGAATGTTGAAACATGTTGGTAATTAGGATAGTTCAGCGGTTTAATGACCCATGTTACAACATGTTACAACCATTGAGGTCAGTTTCGTATTGATCGATAGATAAAAGTAAAAAACAAGCATTGGGTAAATGACGAAGGAATATATGCAGTTCATGCTCCAAGAATTTTTATGGTGGCAAATGGTATACGAAACTGACCAACCTACATATTCTTGCCAACAATCAAGTATGTTATATGAATACATATGAGTAGATACTCAACCACTACCTATCTTGCCAACAATCAACCACTATCTTTCATCTTGCGGGAACTTACCTTACTGCTAAAGGAATGGGGGAATGATCTATCATAACTGGTTGGTGGTTTCAAACATTTTTTATTTTCCATTTCATAAAGAAAGGATGTCATCCTTCCCATTGACGAATTCATATTTTTCAAGATGGTTATTGCACCACCAACCAGTTGGGGACTATATATGATTATCTATGGGATTATAATAATCGAATAACAAAATCCAATAGGGGAATCTATTATGGGATTATATACCTTATTGGATTATCTATGATAGATTATTATTATTATTATTATCCAAATCTATAACAGATTATCCAAATGATGATCTATGGGAATCTGCATACCCAAAATCTACCCAATATTTCTTGGGGATTACCCTCCAGTAAATTAACATAGACCCTGCCATTCATCGGGATTGGAAGACTAGTTTCCACTATAAATTGGTCATTTTCAGAGTCAAGCTGTTAATTTACCAGTATACCCTCTGGTAATTTAACATAGCTATGGAAAATCACCATGCTTTTAATGGGAAAATCCACTATTTCTATGGTGATTTTCAATAGCTTTCTGTTAGTCATTACCAGAGGCTAAACCTCCATTTTCCTATGGTTTTCCTATGGTTTTCCTATGGTTTACCAGAGGGTATAATGATCCCATTCCTTCATTCCCTACAGAGCACCAGGCATGGCCTTCATGGCGTGTCTCACACGTGGCCAGGGCCTCGAGGGCAGTCCCGAGGCTTTTTTGAATGACCGGCCTGATGTTTTCAGATGTGCCATGGTCATCAATTAATAGAATATGTATATATATATATATATTACATTATATTATATTATATTATATTATATTATATTATATATTATATATTATATTATATATTATATTATGTATTATATATATATTATATTCATAAGCATTATAAGGATTTTCACTGGGATAGATGACCATAAACCATATACCGTTCTACCGCATGTGATATACTCCAAGTTTGAGGGCCTCGGTCATTGAGAAGAACGGAGAGTGGCGAGCGTGATGGCCATTTTGGAAAAACCTATCTGTAGCTTTTTTCGGGGGTCCTATCCGGCTATCTGGCGAACAGAGCTTCTGACGAGAAATTCCCCGGTCGGGAGCGGGCTGTTTCAAATTCATGTCAACAGGGGAAAATCACAACAGGGTGTGTTTGTCCAGAAATACTCCTGGATTGCAATTTTCATGGGGACCGTGATGATAAAATATGATAAACCATTGAATTTTGGGTGTATGTTTTTGCTGCTCCAAAGAGTGAACATCAGGATTCTCCTTCTCAAAACCGACAAGCAAAATGTCAAATGGATTGAATTGGTGGGACATTTGGCTGGAGGAAATCCCCTTTTTGCATCATGATGGGGAAATTCTAGATTCTGTAGAGATGATTGATTGCTTATATCATCTTGTGCTTGGTGGTGGCTCCCATCATAATGCTGGTTGCATCTACTTTTGTCTTGCAGTTTCAAAAATCATGTCTTGTCTCGCTCTTACACTTCTTGGTTGTATCATTGTGAAGATTTGTGAAGTATCTAGCAGCTATAAGTCCTGTATTGTGAATCGTCATGGTGATCGATATGATTATACAACTATATTACAACTATATACTGTAACTCTCATTCCAACAAACATACGCCCTGCCAATGATTCGACGACTACTTTCCTCTTGGCATTTTTCACGGTCTTTTTCCACTGAGGGTAAGGTGTATATGTAATATATATATATACACACGTACGTAATTGTATATTATATGTCCACATATGTATACAATTGTATATATATATATATATATACTGGTCGGTGGTTTGGAACATTTTATATTTTTTCCATATATCGGGAACAATAATCCCATTTGACTTTCATATTTTTCAGAGGGGTAGGTCAACCACCAACCAGTATACAAATACACATACAAATACCCTCTGGTAATTTAACATAGCTATTTTCAATGGCCCAGTCGAAATAGTTGATTTTCCCATTAATGGCATGGTGATTATGTATGTCCATACAAATACACACATCTGGGTAAATTATAACGACCTCACTGCGACCTCACTGGAAATCATGGTTAATAAGGGAAATCATCCCCAAATGGCCTTAATTCAGGTTAGTGAATTACTATATTTTACCCAGATATCTATGTCCTCAGGTCGTCTGTCTTTTTTCCTCAGGTCGCGGCAGGCGATGCCGCCGATGCCGCCGATGCCGGCGATGCCGGCCAGTGGTCGGCCTTCCGAGCCGTCCAAACGACTGGTCGCTGGAAGTGTAGCGGCCGTGGTGGCCGGGAGGCTCAAAGATGAACTGAAATTGATATGTGTATTATATATAGTTATAATATACATATACATATCCATATACGTATGCATATAGGTATACATGTACCTATTACATACGTATATATATATATACACATATGAATATTGTCAATGGATAGTGTGAAGTGACTGAAAGCTTTTCTTTGGATGATTTTCTGGGATAATGGAACACAAACATGAATTATAGCGACCTCACGACGGGACGGGACGTCACTATAGACTATGGTTAGTAGAGCGGAACCACCTCCCAAATAGCCTTGCGAAACAGGCCGGAGGATCATTATAGTTTATCCAAAACAATGGATATTAAAGCAGATAAGCAGATGGACGCATATTCATGCATATCAACGGACATGAATGGATAGTAATGCATATGAATGTGTTGCTTGAGCAATTTCAAAGGCAGTTTCGGGGTGATGATGGGAATTCTCAACAGGTATTGGACAGGGCTCAATTTGAACATACCTCTCGAGCATACCCCAAAGGGCGAAAACCACCTCTAAATGAAAACAACTCTCATAAACTCCCTTCACAAAGAATGCGGTATGCCCCAGGGGTTTGTTGGATTTATCTAAGATTCAATGACCAAAAATAAATATATATGGATATTGAAGCAAGAACTTTGAGGATTAATCTTGTAAATCCAAGAATCAACCATCCCAATGTTTGTTTCATTCTTGGGTATACATTATACATCATTATACGATAGTTTACGAGAGCTACTGTAGCTCTTGTGCTTGGTCTATTCTTGGGTTCATCGGTGATCCCCCATTTTTGAATGGATTTGGTCCCAAATCAAAATTCCCTAAACCATGGTTTCCAGGGTGTGTAAAAACAATCTGGGGGCAGGGATCAATCAAATTCAATCAAATCATCTGCAATTTTTCTGGCTTTTCCCATTACGATGGAGTGATGGGCTGAGTTTCTCCCTATTTGGTGGATCATCCCAGTTAGTAGGTTATAACATGTTAGTTCACCCCAAATACAAGTGGATTAACCCCACTTATCCCACTTAAAAACCCCACTTCGCCATGTTTTTTCCGCCTTTTTCCCAGGTGGCTTCGCGACGGAGGTCGTGGTCGTTCCATCCTTCTGGTGGACGGACCTGGTGTGCAGCATCGGAAGATCTGGCCAAGGCCAGGTTGACCATCGTGCTTCCTATTGTCTGTTTTCTTGGGTATAGAAAATTATGCATCACAGTATTTTTGTATATATATATATTTAGCCATTGTATTCCATTGTATTTTCCTATAACATGGATAGACATGTATATGTATACAATATGAGGTAATACAATATGAAATGATATACAGCACAAAGCGGTGGCGGAAGTTTCAAAGATCGGAAACCTATAGGCGAGGTAAGTTGTTGTGATGCCCAGAGGGAACCGATGGACTGAAATTGTTGAGGCTCTGCTGCATCGCTCTCTATCTCTCTGTCTATCTATCTATCTGTCTATCTATCTAACTGACTAACTGACTGACTAACTAACTGACTGATTGACTAACTGACTAACTGACTGACTAACTAAACGATGAAATTCTGCGAGACTTCCTCAATTTTTTGAAATTAACCACATCAAGAATGAAGCAATTCTGCGAGACTTCCTTCGAACATGTGCAGAACTGACGGCCTCATGCCAATGCGTTTCGCGATTTTTCCACTCCATGTGCCTTAAGCACTGTGCCTGCCACGAAAAAGTGACGCGAAGTCATACGAAGTGCTGGAGATCTGATGCTCCAAAATGCACCCCGTCTCAGGAAATCAGCGGCGCCCTGACTTCCTAACATGTCTGACTCATGTGTCTCTTGCAATCACTACGCATGCCATGCGACATGCGTCTTTGCAGATCTTCTTCTAAATGTCCCACGCCTGCCATCGCTCTTGAAACTGCTGCAAAATCCACACAAGGTGCAGAATCCATTGCGGCATTGCGCCTGCCACACGCAACGACGCTTGAGCGTCCAAAAGTGGTCCGAACATGTGGTGTTTTAAGATTTTTAACCATGTTGACTTGGAAACGTGCTTCGCGCCACAACAGCGTGCACCTTTTAAACATCTCAACTTCCAAACGTGCTCCGAGAATGGTGTGCTTTGACGTGTTTATTTTGACTTGAAAATTTGCTTGGCGCCACAATGGCGACATCTCAACTTGCAAAAGTGCTCCGAGGCTAAAGCATTTTCACATTTTGACTTGGAAATGCGCGTCGTGCCACAACGGCGTACATTTTTTGAACATCTCAACTTCCAAAAATGGTTTGAGACCACGGTGTTTTGAGCATTTTGACTTCAAAATCGGCAGCGTGCAATTTTCATCTCGTATCTGCACAGATGGCTCCGCACCCGCCGCTTTGGCGAGCCCACTTTTCGACCCGCCGGAGCCACAAAACATTGGAAAAAAACTCGCTTCGCGACTTTTCCACATTTTCGCGCATTTTGATCTACTTTCAACTGACTCTTTCTCTCTTGACTCCTTCTCTTCTCCGACTCCTCTCACCACTGTTGCTGCGCTTGCCCACAAGTCGGAAGTTTGATTTCTAACCTCCTTTGATTATGTTGTATATTGGCCCAACAGTATTTATATTGTTGCTAATTGGGACGATGATCACAATAGCCGAGGGGTTGAACCCAGCAAACTGTGGTATCGTTGGCCCATGTTTTCTTGGAACAATAAAAAAGAACCTGGGGAAAAAAAAACTGGGTTGTCTGAAAACCATTAGAATTCCCCACTTCTCGCAGGTCGAAGAAGATAATTTTGCACCAAACGGATTCAAATGGCAGAATCTGGTATGGTTTACCCTCTGGTGATTTGAAATAGCTGTGGAAAGTCGCCATAAATCAGGCAAAACATCCAACTATTGTTGGGTCATTGCTTCCATATGCTTCCATAGCAATGTTAGATTACCAGACGGTAGCCAAATTTAGGGATCATCCTAATCCGATCCCCCTAATGCTAAACACCCCCTCAGAAACCATGGTTTAGTAAAGTAGGACATTTACACATATGGAAGTCGATCAAAAGGTCCATGTAGAGATATGTAGAGATTGTTAATTTTAACGGCCGCCAGTGTTACAACATGTTAGACCCTGCGATTTGTTTTTCTGAGTTCGCGAAAGTAAATAGATTAAATAGGATGGGGGATGGGATGATATCGTCATCAGCTGGTCATCAGCAGAGTCATTTCTCACCTGTTGAAGACCTGCTGCACCGGTCACCCAGGCCGTTGCTGAAGGGCGTATGATCACTGTGGAAGAGTCTACGCTGCGGAAGGACGCCTTGTTTTTTTGCGCGTGAAATGAGTGGCGTCACCCCCTAAATGGGTGTTTTTTTTTAAACACATCCGCTCATCATATTAAACAACCTCCCAAAAAAAGGCACCCAATATGAATAGATCCAGATCCAACACAAAAGCATGGTTTGGATTGGGGGTGTTCAAAATTGAGGGAAAACGATGATTTTGAATATCTGACAATATAGCAAACCCCACAAAGATGCCGGAAAGTACATCCAGGATGGTAGTTTTCTCGTTTCCACCAAAGTCCTGACAGGCGGCGGGAGGATTTTTTTTGGCGGCAAACTCAGGGCAGAATGGTGCATTGAGCTGAAAGTCGTTTTGGAACACTTGGAACAGCGCTGATGAAAGCTGAGGTGTTGTTCCTGTGGCGAGCCCTTTTGGTGCTCTCCACAGGTGTTGGGGACTTGGTCAGAGGGATTCCAAGAATGCTGGGGATGGTTCAATGGTTTCAATTTCTTCATGACCAATATACCCTCTGGATCCCTTTGGTAATTTCACGTAGCTACGAAATCCATGGCTATTTCGCATGCCCAGCAACAGTTCGATGATTTACCGCTCTAAAAGAAAAAAATGTTCCAAAGCTAAGTTGAATTACTGGGATCTGGTTCATAGTTCCATACTGTTCCATATATCATAGAATTGGTGTAAGGGAAATTAACAGGAAAACCCTATATTTGGTGGGAAAAACCATGGTTTCCTGTAGATTTTCCCTTAGACCAATCCATTGAATAAATCCATTGAATATAGCAACGAATGATGGGATGAGGGTGCCGATGAGCATCCGGAGGGATGGGTCAATTTTGGCCAGAAGGATCTGTCCTTGGGTCTTTTGGTTAACCAATGGATTCTGGTGGATTTGTTTAATTTGTTTCATGAGGTACACTCCTCAAATCTTGTTCTTCCATGTTCTGTCATTTTTTTCAGTTGGTGAAGCATCTACATTCCAGATATGCCAGGTGATGTTTTGCTCCACCATACATCGTGAGGCAAAACTTGGGGTCAAGGTGACAAAAAGACGTTCCCACCCCTCCGACATTCACGGGGATTCAGATTCTAAATAGATGTTGAAGAAGGGCCCCATAGGGCCCCTATGAGTGGTTGAATTGGTTGTTGCTGGTTGAATCATTGTTGAATCCCCATGAACTGAGTGATTGAAGCAGTTGGGATATCGAAGCCCTGGAAGCCCCCATGAACTGAGGCTGCAACCCTAGACATTGAGGGCTCCAGCTATGCCACGTGCGCTGGGGATTGGAATTGACCTCTCGTCGTCACTGGAATGATGATGGTTAGGATTCGGGGCATCATCCCAATGGCCACAAACTATTTTCAGGTCAGTGAATTTCTGATAATTTAGCCAGAGTGTCAACAAAAATATAAAAAAAAATCAGATCTATGATGATCTATGGTTGAATACTGAAATGCCCAATCAGTCGTGGGTCCATTGGTGTTGCTGAAAAACCACAGATCCCAAGGACACCGAAGCCCAGATCTGGGATATCTATGGATATCTGGGCTTCGATGGCTTCGGAATCCTCCTGGCTGATTAGGATGTTGCTGCATTTTGGTCCATAGTAATTAATGTTAACCCCGGACGAATAAACCCCAAACGGCTGTTTGATTGGGGAGGTACCATTTGAGTATTAGATTACCACTATTTGGGGAGTACCCCCCTAATTATTGAGCCAGGGTTTATTAATCCAGGGTTGACATTATCCAAAAAAAATCGCCTCAGATGCATCAACGCCCAGTCTTGTTGGGACGTGTTGGGACGATCTTCTACTCATATGTGTGCTACAAGGGATGACAAGCCAGCTACTGGTGATTTACTGAGAACAGCAACATGCTGTGACAAACATTGAGTGAATTCATATGAAGGGTTGGAGGGTGGGAGTTGATAACTTCGTTAAGTCTGGCCCAAAATAGAGGCCAGATGTGACTTTTGTTTTGCAC
>Ga0126342_10010394_pt1 | contig 16644 bp, 16 predicted proteins | sample Cyp1metagenome_FD_92528 | JGI IMG/M metagenome (GOLD analysis project Ga0126342, IMG submission 92528) | Coral microbial communities from Lord Howe Island, Old Settlement Bay, Australia - Cyphastrea 1 metagenome | ecosystem: Host-associated > Invertebrates > Cnidaria > Coral ... | reverse complement strand
TGTGTGTTGTTGTTGCGTTGTTGCGTTGTTGTGTGTTGCGTGTGTTGTTGTGTGTTGTTGTGTGTTGTGGTGTGTTGTTGTGTGTTGTTGTGTGTGTGTGTTGTTGTGTGTGGTTGTGTGTGTTGTTGTGTGTTGTTGTGTTGTTGTGTGTTGTTGTGTGTGTTGTGTGTGTTGTGTGTGTTGTGTGTGTGTGTGTTGTGTGTTGTGTGTGTTGTGCGTTGTGCGTTGTGCATTGTGTGTTGTGCGTTGTGCATTGTGCGTTGTGTGTTGTTGTTGTTGTTGTCGTCGTTGTTGTTGCTGTTGGTGTTGTTGTTGGTGTTACCCCTGCAGCGTTTTTGCTCGGTTCTGTAGTGGGCGAAAATCGTCAAATCGGTGGTGTTTTCGCGTATTTTTGCAACTCTCGGAGCAAAAAACACCGTAAATACCGATGTTTTTGGCGGGTCGGAAGCCCAAAACCACGGTATTTACGATATTTTTTGCCTCTGGTAGTAAAAAGCACGGTATTTTCAGTATTTTTGGGCCAGCACCTAGCAAAAACACTGGTATTTACGGAGGTTTCACCATGTAGCAAAATATGGTTTCTTAATCCGAAAAAAACAAAAATACTGTAAATTACAATGTTTTAAGTCTGCTCTTAGGGTGCGTAGGAGGTGTGGAGGGGGGGGGGTTTCTAAAATAACCAGCAATTTCCTGAAAAATCAGGTAACGGGGCTAGCCGCCCTCCCCTTTACTTCATAAAATAAAACTCAAGGTAACCCCTCTAGAGCTACCTTTCGTGATATTATAAATTATTATTTTATTCTAAATTATTTTTTTTATTATAAATTATTTATTTTAAATAATAAATTAATAATTATTATTATTTAAAAAACATATATTTTTTAATTTTTATAAATTAAATTTAAAATATTAAAATATATATTAAATTATAATATTTATTCAAATTATATACATTATTATTTTTTTATTTATTTAATATTTTCTTTCAAATTTTAATAATATTCAATATAATTATATATAATATTTATAATAATATAAATAATAATATATATTATTAAATAATATTACTATTTTAATATAAATATATAATTTTTTAAAAATATAATAAATATATTATATATTATTAATTAACAAAATATAATAATAATATTTAATATTAATATCTAAATAAAAAATAAATATTAATTAAAGAATTATATTTAATTATATTTTTATTTTTCCATCCAATTTCCATTTTTCCCTTTTTATATCAATATTTTGTTGGCATAATAAATAGCAAAAAAATCAATATTAATATATTAAAAAAGAATATTTAAAATATTAATAAATAATATGTTTTTCATATTTTATTATATATTTGCAATTATTTGTGTTAATTTATCCTGAACCAATATCCCAAAGATATACAATTAAAATCAACTAAATTTATTAAATTTCTCATCCTAACATATTTATCTCATACATCCCTCTTTTGAATTTCGCCAGAACAACTCTCCATGTTACACCACGCATTTGTGCCAACCCATCCTGAACCAATGTCCCAAGATATACCACAAACGACTCATGACTCAATTTTGCAAACCCATCCTCGTCCTACACCTCTCAAAATTTCAATGTTCACCTTATAGGCGGGAAAAACGTCTGCATTTTGAGCCACTTGGGAGCCTTGCAAGAAGACACAATTATAACATATGTAAAAAGGCACCAAAAGCTAAAAAGCTGAGGCCTAGCATTCTTGAAGCTAAATTTGGCTGACATCTGGCTAAAAATTGACACCTACTTTCAGCCAGGAGCCCCAGACGGGGATATATTATATAATATTAAATTAGTAAATATATTTAATCTTATATATTGAATATACAATTATACAATTCAAATATTTATTTATTAAAATATATATATAATATTATATATATATAATGTATATATATATATTGTGTTTAATAGATTTATGTGTATATATATTCAAATCGAAATACTAGTACTTATAAATAAATTCGGAAATTCAAGATATAATTCATGAAAAGGATATCATTAAATTTGGGAAATTCCTATTATCTCATGTATCATATTTCATTTGATATATATATATATCATCATATATAGTAAGTTTAAAGGAACATGATATGATATATAATTATATAATTATATGTTTTGGAAGGTCCCATTGCTCATGTTCGCACAAATCCTCAAAACATCTCAAAACGGTTTCTGCAATCACTCAAATTACTGTAGATCATATGCAAAGGAATCTCTTAATGTGCACATGTTTGATTGTTGCTGTGGTCTTAATAATCTTCATACTAGTACTGCCAAACATTTGATCTTTTCCATTCTTGGCAACATGTCCAACTAATGGCTGTAGATATGTTTGGCTGAAATATTCATCCCTTCTTGTGGCTAGAAATTCAGCAAGCTTTACCCTCTGGTAAACTAACATAACTATGGGAAATCACCATTTTCAATGGGTAAATCCACTATAAATGGGCCATTTTCAATAGCTATGTTAGTCAGTACCAGAGGGTACCCAGAATCCGTGAGGAACAGCAAGTGCCAGGCGTTTCTTTTTTCGCAGCTTCACACCCGCTGGGCCGGGCCGCGGCCATCCGCACACAGATGAAACCAGTTCAGCCAGCCCGTTGTTGGGTCCTTGTTCAGACTTGAGTTAAATATGTGGCAACGACAACCGATGGATCATGAAATCCATCCGTTTTTTTTTGAGAATGAGGCTTGGCCTATGAAGAATCATCAGGTGGTTGGCGATCGGATCTGGTAATCACCTCATATCTAAATCCCATTGCGATCCGTTACCATCCCCCGAACAGCGGCTGAGAATCGCCCATCCAGATCAGATCTCGGTAGCCAATATGATATTCGTAGTTACAAAAAGTTACCAATTTATTAACCAATCAGCATAAAACTGCTTGGCATTATAGTGTCATCAAGATATCCAACCATTACTGTATTATATGATATTAATTGATATTATATGTATAACATCATTATAACATATTCATGCCAACATTATAATATATTATAATCATTCAAATCTATATATTGACTATCAATGACCATATTGACGCTCTCCAACTTCGGCCCCACATTGGAATTTGCTCCACTTCGGCCTCCGAAAAAAACACGCGGGCTGAACTGGTGGAAGGCGCTGAACAGCCTGTCATCCCATATGGCTGGCCATATCCCGAAGAATTCACCAACCTCTGGGGAAAGGCCCTCATCTATCCTCATCTCATATCAATCCCTTATCCCCATGTTCCCATCATACCAGATGGTTCATGGTTATATTCAAAAACTGTTCTTACCGGCTGGAGATTTTACAAACCACAGTCCTTTCACCAATGGCAGGAGTCCTTTCAACACCGTCCCGACTCCCCGCTGCGGCGGCGAATCGCGCGTTTTAGGCCCGAAGTGTCCATGGTGAAAACACTGGGCTGAACGTACTGCTAACATATGTAATGTCAACCCCGGATTAATGAACCCCTGGTTTATTAATTAGGGGAGTACCCTTCCAATAGTCATAATATGATACTTAAATGGTACCCTCCCAATTAAACAATCTAGGGGTTTATTAATCCAGGGTTGACATTACATATGTATGTGAATGACTATAATACAGTAATACATAGTCATGCTATATGCAAATTGTGTACGTGTAATGCAAGTATGAATCTCCATGCGATCTGCGTATGAATCCCCATGTAAATAGGACATGGGAGACACCTGGAAAAGTCAGGAATAACATACAATCTAGAGCATACTGGACAAACGTGTTCATAGTGTTCATGTTTTTGGATACCATGTTGGTAATCCCCTGTGCACATCCCGACTGATCCCTCTCCCCTTTTGGAGGGTTTATGATCCAGTTCCCAACCGGAGGAACTCCTGGGTCTTTTGGTGTCAGAACAAAGTCGTCATCCGTCCAGTTATCTGAGATGCCCACCCTGCAACAAAAAGATACAAATACCATATCCAACAGCCGGTGAGTCAATATCCATCCAGTTGGAAACTCTCCAGTTCTATCCCTGGTCAGAATATTTCATCAGATCCCAAAGATGAAGTCGTATCCCACTGGTTTCCCAAGAGTTTTGATAGCTAGGTCAAGTGAAGTTCCCCCATATCTTCAGGCTTTCCTGATATTTTTGCTGTTGATCCACCCCCCATCTTTTCAGCACATGAGAGAAATTTTTGGAAACATAATGAAACATAGGGCAACTATAGACACTCCGGAGACCCGGAAAATGCGGTTGAAGATGTTCAGTTGCCGCTGGACTAGACATGCTAACAAAAACACTGCAAATTGTTCTTGAAAGAGTGGATTTGATCAGGCAGGTTCAAATTGTGGGTCTTGAGCTGGGATAATGTTGATCAACCAATATCAACCATTGGATTTTGGAATTGAGCCCTAAAATTGGATGGTCGATATTAGACATCATCCAAATCTTTTTGACATATTTTGACCCATAGCCAAAAATAGAGACGTTTTACCGGCTTGATGTCAACCCTGGCTTTTCCTACAACCCTTGCATGTTGATCATTGGGGATACCATTTTGGTAAATGTTACATCCACCGTCATCAAACATGGCCAGCGAAATCCCTGAACGAGCCATGGAACTTTTCATGGGAATCATCTGATGGTGAATGTTCAATTGCCGCATTACGAAACAAAATATGGTGTGAACATCATTTACATGCATCTCCTGATTGTGCACAACGAGTGATAAAGTTTAGCTCATTGTTAGAATTGGATAAAGACATGAACTTAAAACGTTGCAGCACCTGAAGTCTCACGGTTTGTTTCACTGTGAAGTCGAAAAACCACTGCGCCACCCTGGATTTTGTCCACGGTGGATCTAGGAATTTTCAAAGCTGCCAGATTGCATGTGCTGCGCCAAGGATGTCCTTTGAAAGGAAACATCGAGGGCCAAAAGAAAACAAAATTGTATATATATATATATATATGTATATCAATGTACCATCATTTTATCATTCATTTATTCCTGGGCAGGATTACCCCTGTTTGATTCAGTAACCGGTGCTTGGAAAGGACATCAATGACACACGCCACCCCAAATTGCCACAGAAAAATCACCTCGTGACATTCGGTTGGTGACGCGGCCTTCAGAGCAAGAAAGCCGAATGCCACGGCAGTTGTCTAATTTAAAGTCGACTCACTTGGTCTCGACCAAGTCCCAAACTTGGCGCAGAGTGACACAAATTTCTGACCAATCCCCAGAAACAAGGCCTTTTTTTCAATGGCTATTCCCAATGGACCAGATATTTGGGCCTTGATTTCGATGTAACATCCAGCCTGAAACATCCTGAAACCATGCTGGGTATTGATCCATCTTCACTTGGATTTGTAATGGTCATCCTACCACGAATGGGATTCCGAAAAAGTGGCTAGATTTCGCCGCAGTTCACCGGCTGAATTGGGGGGGATGACTCAGATGAGCATCCCCTACAAATTGGAAAGCTATGTAACTTGACCATGGATACCATGGCACGGTGCAAGCCGCGCGCCAAGTTTGAGACATCACTGGGCAGCGTTTTCAAAGCCTTCGGCCACTTCGGTATGCTTCGGTCAGCGGGCTTGGCTGCTACCCAGCTTGGGACAAATTGGATCTATGCAGCTACCAACCTGTCGGGTTGGTGAAGCATAGTATCATTCACTGAAATGCTCCATGTTGATTGGCTATAACATTATGAAGGTTTTTCAATGTTTTTCATGGTTTTTCTGAAGATCCGGGTACCCCAAGTAACCATAGGTTTCAATACGAAGTCGTGGTCTGGGGGTACCACCATTCTAGGAAACCCCCATATGCCTGTATGCATTCGAAATTGCTAGTAGTTGGTGGTGTTGATCTACTGAACAGTTCCTTTCAGCATGTCTTAGAAATGTCTTCATGCTTGTCCTTACTTCTACCCTCTGGTTATGACTAACAGTTCGCCATGGTTTCTCGATGGCCCTGAAATAGATGGTTCGGTTTACCTAGCTATAAATGGGTGGATCTTTCCAGTCCGCTATGTAACAAATTACCAGATGGTACACTCTATCTCATTGTTTTCTGGTTACCCAAGGTCAAACGCGTGGTAGTTTCCGTGAAACTCCGGGGTTGCCAAGGGGCTACCTCAATGGGCCCGCCCAACCTGTGTCAAACAAACATTAATGTAACACATATAGTAACCCGTAACCCCCAAAAAGATAGAACCGGTTGAATAAAAATCACCTTTTTTAGAAAAGGATACAGTAACTTACTTTTCCTATACTTTTTTTCAGGGTTGCGACTGATTAAACCATTCACCCCAATATTCAATCCCAAACTAAACCATGGTTATATAAGTAGTATTGGATTCCTCTTCATTTCTAGGGCCTAGTAATGGGTGTTTTATATCGGAGGACGGGATTGCTATCATCCATCTCTGGATAAGAAATACGAATCGTAAACCTGAAAAGTTCGGCAATTTGGGATAGCTACGTCTATTAACCATATGCATCCACAGGCCATGGTGACATCCCTACGTGAGGTCGTGATCAATTTGTTTATCCAGGTGCGTGTATTACTCGTCTGCTAATCATTAATGCTTGAGATTATGGATGGTTAATCTCCCCAACCAAGATTTGAGGATCATTTAAATCATGTATCATGAATTGTCATGTTATATCATTCATTTTTTTTATGACAATTGTTACATTTTATTTTTTCGACGTTTTGTCGACAGTTCAATCCACATATATTTGACGGTTAAATCCCCATTGTCAATTGCATGTTTTAACGAGATTCCCATTATAAATAACCATTTAAGTGAACAATAATAGTTAATTCAATCATCATTGATAACATTCAAAATTCAAATATATAAGTGATCATCCTTTTTTCACGAATAATTATACGTTTCGTTTGCCCCAAGCATTCAGCCATGACTTTTTCCGCTGAACATACGAGCCGTGCGGTGCGTGGCCTGTGGCCTCAGCCAGGGCCTCTGTACTTCCGCACCATTTCACGTCGATGCGATGGATCCAAGCGATTTCGAACCTGGGACGGGATCCGCTACGATGGGAGTCATAGCTGAGTTAGTAACAAAAATTGAAACCACCAATCAGTGGTCATTATCCAATGGATTATCCAATGGTTATACCCTCTGGTTATGACTAACATAGCCCATAGAAATAGTATAATAGATGGTTTACCGTTCTTAAAAATGGGTGGATCTTTCCATGGCTATGTAACAAATAACCAGATGGTATTTTTAACAATGTCATTGTGGTTATATATGGTTATATTACTTCTATGATTGTGGTAAAAAAAAGCTTTGGCCTAATTCGATAGCTAAGTTGACGCACACAACTTTGTGAATATATGTATATATATAGTATATGTATAAGTATATATAAGTATATATAATTATATATATATGGTCACCGCCCACGGCCCCCAGAAGCTATATATATATATATATAATTGTAAAGGTCAGATTACATGCTGGGTTTCTGCTGATCCATCCCATTTTCTGGGCAGATGATAGCCATCCCCGATTCGATTCCAGCGGAATGTTGGCTGAAAATTCCATGGATTTATCACCGTGTTATCACCCATTTTCAGTATGGGGGAATTGTATGGATTTTTTTTCACCATCTACAGATGGAGCTCACAAATTCTCTCAGCCTTTCTGGACAATGTCCAATTAATGTTGGACAACCCTGCTGCTTGGTGGTATACCTACCCCTCTGAAAAATATGAGTCAGTTGGGATTATTATTCCCAATATACGAAAAAATGAAGAATGTTCCAAACCACCAACCAGCCTGTATATTGTGGATTGGCTAATGGGCTATGGCAAGGAACGTATATAACAACCATCTTCCCACCTCTGCTTTTTCTGTCCATCTTGTCGGAAGTTTGACTTCTAAAATTCCTTTGATCAGTTTAAGTATCGATTGTAGATAACTCATCCATTTTTTCTATTAATCCATTGTTTTTTATTGTTTTTTACATGGCTTTTCTATTGCAAGCGTCGAAAAAACTGCCGTATATCCATGTCCCTCTCCTGCTGGTTAGATGTAATTTTTAAAGGCGGGTCCTTGCAAGAAATCTCGGCGCTTAAGGCGAATGAAGTGCCTTTTGTCATCTAAATATACTGGACTATACTATACCCCAGTTTCATCAGTTTCCAATATCAAAAACCCGCTTCCATCTGTTTTTTTTCACATGTCTCGTGGAAGCTCATGGAAAATCCCAGAAGTAAAACCGTTGAACTAAATGGGGAATTGTCCATTGCTATGTTTGACTACCAGAACCAGAAATACAGCTATTGTTTTTTCCCTACGGAATCAACATAGAAATTTCATGGTCAACCATTTGTAGAACCATTTTAAGCCATTTGTAGGTTTCCAAAGTCATTAGGGGTAGCCCCAAATCATCCAAGTCATTAACATTAAGCCTACTCAATCATTGCAACCCAATATTAATCAAACATCAGCTATTTCAGGAAAACCATCATTGACCATAGTCAACCATATTTCAACCATATTTCATTGACTTTGGAACTCGGCTAATGGTTTCCATCATGATTGAAAACTCTATTGTCTATAAAAACGGTTAAAATGTCTATTTCAGGAAAACCATCATGAAAACCATCATTAGATATAGTTTCACCATTTATATTATATATATTGCAGTGTGTCAAAACCTTGTACCCCTGGTGAACATCAAAATAGCTGGTAAATGGATGTTCATCCCACTAAAAATGGTACTTATAGGTATTGATCCATAGCCATATATCATAGTTCAACCATGTCAACCATTTCAACCATAGCCTTTTTATAGACATTTCTGGAACGCCAAGTGACCCCTCGGATGGCAGGGACGGCCGCCGAGGTGACGCCTGACACATTCTGAATCCACAGGCTGGGGAAGAGACAAAATATGGAAATGTCATGGAAAAGTCTGGTAAATACATCTTTATTATTTGTATATATATATATATAATATAATAATGATAATGATAATAATGATAATTAATGATAATAATAATGATGACTTAAATAATATAATATAATATTAGGCTAAAAATGGCTAAAATGATTTCTCTCGATCGTTTACTTAGAGGTAAAATGACCATTCTGAAAGGGAGGCACAGCACTACTGGCTTCATTCTCCCCGAAATCAGAAATCATTGAGACCATCAACCTGACATTGAGACCATCAATAGATGGATTTAAGGGACCATCTACAGCAGAGACCATGGTTTTTAGGTCAAACATCAAGTTTACCCTCTGGTAAACTAACATAGCTATGGAAAATCACTATTTTTAATGGGAAAATCCACTATAAATGGTAATTTTCAATAGCTATGTTAAATTACCAGAGGGTAACCCACCAATGTTTGGTCGCCTTTTTGGGGAAGACTCCAACATTTTGACCCTGTCCCGACTTCCCGACCCGCCTATGGCTGGTCGGAGGATACACACAGGAATGCCACTCACCACGGATTGTAGGACCTCCCACAACGAACGGATCCCAACTCCGGAAAAAACGTGTGTTGCCAACGGGGCAAACAGTTTACTCAATACCATGATCAAAAATAAAGTGGTTCCCAAGATCTTTATTTTTGATCCGTGAGATGGAACCTCACCAAACCAGGAATCCAATCCACAACTCACTGTAGTTCTATCTCTTAGTAGTTGTGAATTACAACAGAGGCAGAAAAGTCGAGAAAAAACACACGCTACAGAAACGGTTGCCTCCGACCCTGCCTCCGACCCAGCTTTCATCTTCCCAAAGATGGAGAACAATGGTGCCATCGGACATGGTAACGTTTAAAGTAAGAACCGCGCCACGGTGTAGCGTTCGAAATTGGAAATTGATGTTACTCAAAATCTTTTTTTTGGGATTGGGGGTTACTTTTTGTACTAACATGTACTATCATTGGACTTGCATAATGCTTAAGGGGTCTCCCAAATAAACATATTATAGATTCCTAAAGTGGTTGATTTTCCGTTCGACAAATCAAGAATCAGCTCCAAGCCCAGGATCATCATAAATCCCCGAAGTTTTTCTTCACCAACATTAGCTAACTAAAGAATCCTAGGAAATCCCATCCAAAATCCCATGAAGCACCACCTTTGACGCCCTTTTCAAAGGTTTTTTTCCGGTACCCCGATCAACGGGGGATCAACGAAGGTTGGCACCTGCTTCTTCGGTGCGCCCTGCTTGATCTCCACGAAGGGCTTCACCTTGGGCGGTAAACGTGTAACTCTGTGTACATTATATAGATTTATATAGTACTATTCAGATGTGTGTATATATAATTATATATATGTAGATGTATGTAGATGTATGTAGATGTATATGAATGCAATTAGATGCATACATATCCATACTACTGCAATGATGCAAATAGATGTATTAGATGCAATATATTAAGTAGCAACAATATTCCACAATTATGCTGGAGTAGATGGAATCTCCCCGTTTCCGATATTTAGATGATTTTAGATGCATTTCAGAGCCAATAAAAAGGTGAGATCATAGATTATGTACTCCAGTGCCTGTCCACACACAATCAATGCCACCCTATTAATGCTTGCACTCACCCATGCATATCTGATCCAATTAATATGTGTGGACATCTAGACCCTATGGTAATTAGATGCTCCATACATCGTTTTTTTTTTAAATACAAACCACCCAACGCATCCCCGAAATATGATCAACACTTGGATATTCCCAACCCTCCCAAAAAAGGAAGAGGTCATGCGGTCATGTTAGTAGGATCCACTATCCGCTTATCCCCAACTTCTGCCAGGTTTATGGCTGGTAAAAGCCATCAATCCTTTCATGGCTGCTGACACTGCTTGCTTTCACCCCATGATCTGCCAGGAGCCCCGACCAGGATAGGTCCGGTATTGCGCAAGCCTTGTGTGAGATTGGAGCCAGCCTGGCAGGCATGGCTGACCCCAAGTTCGGAAACTCAGAAAATGGTTATTCATTGTTTTTCAGTAACCTATGATTTTGTCAAAAACGGATGATACCGTACTGTCATCCCGTGGTTTTTTCTGTTTGGTACCTGGAAACTAACAGTTTGCTATGGACAATCACCTTTTTTAAGGTAAATCAACGAGCTAAATGGGCCTTTTTTCCCACATCTATGCCCCCCCGACCTCTTGAAGTCCTTCCGCAGCACCGCCAGGTTGCATGAAGTTGGCAGAACCTGCCAGCGTTTTGGGTGCCTTGGGACATGGATACCCTCCGTTCATTGAAGAACGCCATGGGAAAAAAACACAATGTTTAAGTTCCGGAATTCATCATAACATTGGCCATTTCAATAGCTATGTTAATTTACAAGAGGGTAGAAGTCAGTTCTACTTGGATGGAGGGCATTTGCTCCAATGTTATGTTTCTGGCTGGAATTCGCAATGTTTCTAGGCTCCAATGGTTCCTTCGTTCACCGGCTATCCCCATCTTATTCCATTATCCCATTTTTGAGGGGCAAACTCTCCATTTTCTCCCATGCTTGCTGATAGTACCCAGTACATTCCCATGATATTCCCATTTCCAATAGATCCCTATTATATCATATTATATCCCCATAACCCCTGTTGATCTCCACTATATGGAGGATATGGATGTTTCCAATCCATGGGGGTATCCCAAATCATCCATTTTAAATCATGTTAATAGGCTTTTCCAATATAAACCATCCATTTCTAATTTTCCCTATTTATGTAAATCCCATGAAATCCCATATTTAACCCGTATTTTCCAGGGTGAACTCGTTCCTGACCTCGCTCCACTGGCAACCACTCCGAGCCCCTTGAGCTGGAGCTTGCAAAGCCTGCAGAATTCATCAAGCAACTGGTTTTTGTTAAGCCATGTCAGCCATGTTCTTCAAAATACACACCAAATCATGGTCCTTTCATCTCCAGTTCTTGAATTTACCCTCTGGTAATTTGTTACATAGCTATTGAAAATGGCCATTTATATCCATAGAAATAGTGGATTTACCCTTCGAAAATGGTGGATCTTTCCATAGTTTTTTGTATGTTTACCAGAGCGTAAACTTGATGTTTGACCTAAAAACCATGGCCATTTATATCCATTTATAGTGGATTTACCCATTAAAAATAGTGATTTTCCATAGCTATGTTAGTTTACCAGAGGTTTTTTGACTTTGCTGTTCACTTCACGGAGAAACCCTTGGGGATCGGCCACCGGCGCCACCGGCGCCACCGGATTCACCGGCGCCACCTGCGTCGGCTTCCAGAGGTCCGGCGCGCCCGGCGCTGAAGGCATCGCTGGGCCTCGCCGGGTCATCCCGGATGGGGATCCAATGTGGGTCAGGATCCAATGGGAAGAACTGGTTGGTGGTTGACCTACCCCTATGGTTAATATACTGCTAATAATGATTAATATTAATGGTTATTATATGGTTATTATATGGTTAGTGATGGCTAATAACTATATCTGGTTGGTGGTTGACCTACCCCTCTGAAAAAAAAATAGTCAAATGGGATGATGAAATTCCCAATATATGGAAAAATATAATATGTTCCAAACCACCCACCAAATAACCATTGGATAATCCATTGGATAATGACCATTAAGACAACAAAAATAATCCGTGATTGACATAGCCATGGAAATTTACCATCTGGTTATGACTAACATAGCCATGGAAAGATCCACCCATTTTTAAGAACGGTAAACCCAGGTAAACCATCTATTTCGATTAGGGCCATCGAAAAACCGTGGCGAACTGTTAGTCATAACCAGAGGGTATAACCATTGGATAATCCATTGGATAATGACCACTGGTTGGTGGTATACCTACCCCTCTGAAAAATATGCTCGTCAATAGGAAGGATGACATCCCATATATGAAATGGAAACATAAAGAATGTTCCAAACCACCAAGCAGATTAAGACTATTATAATCCATGATAATGATGATTATCATAGCCACTTAAATGGATAATGGGTAATGATTTGGACAATCCATTGATAATGATTGGATAATGATCCAATGGATTATCACATGGATAGACCCATTTTGATAATGATTGGATCATGATCCATTTATGGATTATCTATCTTTATTATCCTTGATGATCCGTTTATGGATGATCTACCTGAAGATTTACCAACCATGCTGACGTTCCAGTTCTATGTTGATAAGCATGGGGTATACAATTTCACGATGTGGGAAGCGGGGAAGCTTCGGGAATGATCGAATCATTGTAATCATTCATGGTGAGTTTTCCACATCTAAACATTTACAGGAGGGTGTATATATATATATTATATATTATATATATATATATTATATTACTAGCTGGGTAAATTATTTAAAAAAAATCACTAACCTGAAATAAGATGAAATACGACCATATTGGGATTATTCCCCGAATCCTAGCCATGATCCAGGCTTCGGGAGAACAGTGAGGTCGTTATAATTTACCCATGTATAAAGATATATATGTATATATATAGATGTATGTTTCATATGATAGTATATGTATATAGTATATATAGTATAATATGTATATAATATGTATATATAGTAAAAACAAGCAATGGACTATTGATTCATCTATTCGGATGATTTCCAATGGAGATGCGATGGGCCTAAAAACCCTGGATCTGATGCATCAGCAAGGGCTTTTTCTTCCTTCCCGTTGAAGTAGCATTAAGACATTCGTATGGGCATACCCTGGACTAGCAAATTCTCACTTATTCCTAAAAAAAACCAATAAAAAAGCTATATCTAAAACCCATTGAATTACCATCTGGTTATTTAACATAGCCATGGAAAATCCCTTATAAATGGAGGTTTTAATGGGAAAATCATCTATAAATGGGCCGTTTTCCATGGCTATGTTAAATAACCAGAGGGTATCAGTAGATTCGTTCTGAAGTATGAGGTGATGGCAGGACTGATTGGTATGTTTAGATATGTTTAGTACCTCCTCTACTGCTTGTTTTCGCTGATTTTGAGCACACATGCAAACAAATAATTAGAACATATTACAGTACAAATACGCATATGAATGCACACGTCGTCTTCATCAGCTTCTCTCATGGGCTATCTCACATTTCTGACATATTCAGAACTAGCCTCCAAATATCAAATATCTCCAAATTGTCATCTTTGTTGGTTATGCCGCATGTGCCCATGTTTCCATCGGCAATGCAGGATCATCTTCACACTTCATCTGCTTTGATGGGCATCATGGGGATACGTTGCTTGCATTGCCTACTCTTTGATCTTAGATACCTGGTGGAGTAGCTTAGGACACCTTCAAACCCAAACACTCGTTTTGCATGGCTTATATTTGGGCTGCTTTGCCCAAAATCCATTGGTTACTGTAATGATACTAATGATCATTTTCAGCTGAAATTCAGCATCAGCTAACAATTTTCTGACTTGGATTTGCCATCCAAAAGCCCCCCAAAATAAAGATAAATTACAATAAATTGGATTTGCCATCCAGGAACCCTCCACAAGAATAAGAATAACACATGTTCCCAATACATTCCCGAGCGGATTTCCCGGCAAATCCAAGATGGCCACATTGACAGCCATTGATCGATGATAACCGGTGAAATCACCATCTTATGCTAGGTATATGTATCATTCTTGCTGCTATTTTTTGCACGCTATTTTAAACACATTTATGCTTGTGAAAAATCCCAACTTTTTAAGGTTTCAATCATCTGAAATCCAAAATGTGGCCGTTTCAATCCACAATTTTCACGACGGTCAAATGCTACATTTAGCCATAAATACCATAAATCTATATAAATCTCCACTTTTTCTAGATCATCTCACCCATTTTTCTTCGTAGAATCCACATATAGATCCCATGAAATCACCAATTTTTAATTTTCCCTTAGGTAAAATCTGTGCCCACCTGGATCCAGACGCTGGGGTCTTGGTGAAGCCTCGGAGTGGGTGATTTTTCATACAGCAATGGCATTGGTTTTGGAAGGTGGTGGAATGTCACCATGAAACATGCTGCTTTCAGAAGGTGGTTTTCACAAGATTTAGTGGGCATCTAATAGAATTTGATGGGATTTTGGATGGGATTTTGGATGGGATTTTGGAGGAATTAGCTAAGTCGGTGAACATAACTCCAAGTTTTTCTTCGGCTTGTGGTAGATGTGGTTATAAACCAACATAACTTGGGGGAGCACCACTGTATCATATTTTCATCCATGGGACTATTCAATGACGAATCATCAACGGTAGACGCAGCCACTGCCCTGCAAAAGACCTGAGATGCCGGCGGCTGTTGGCATATTCGAGCGCTGCCTGAGTTTCTTTTTCGGATCGTGGGAGAATCCAAAAAGGCTCGCGCTTAAAAAATCCACGGTAGAGGGTTATTAATCCCAGTTTATAAGTGGATTATAGAATCCCAATAAAGTGGATGATATTCCCAGTTTATAAGTGGATTATAGAACCCTATAAGTGGATTATATTCCCAATTTATGTGGATTATATATATAATTATATATATAATATAGGGTTAATATATAACATATAGGGTTAATATGGATAACCCCAGTTATAAGTGTATAAGTTAATATAATATATATATATATTATATATATAACCCTATGGGATAAGTATAGGGTTAATCCACATCTCTAACCTCGGGGTCATCTTAAATGATCCCTTCGCCACCAAAGAAAAAATACCCGAGACCCCCTGGTTCGAAGCAGGGTTTCGTAAACGGGTAATATTTAAACATTAGGGGAACCGAATCAGGATTAGTGGGCAAACAGTTTCTGTTAAACATATCTGGTTGGTGGTTCACCTATCCCTCTGAAAAATATGAGTTCGTCAGTTGGGATGATGACATTCCCAATAGATGGAAAAATAAAAATGTTCCAAACCACCAACCAGATGTGCTTTATTGATTTCTTTGAAGAACCCATAATTTATTGGTTGGCAAAATCGTTGGTGAAGAGGTTTAGCAGCAACGCCAAGGCGTTCCCATTCTCAAAGGATAAGATGTTCCCATCAACGGCAGTCCTGGTTAATCATGGTTAGTGATGGTGATTAACGGTTAATAATGGTTTTCATAAATGATGGTTAATGATGGTTACTGATAGTTAATGATGCTTAATGTGGGTAAAACAATGCCATAAATCCGCCGGCCTGCCGGCGTGTCTGATTGTGAAATGTTGTTCTTGTTTCTGTTCTTGGCTTGTACTTGTTCCTTTGTTCTCTTCCCGCGCGTTTTTGCTCCGTCTGAATCAAAGTCACCCCCCCCTCCCCCCGTGGCTTGGACTGTTCCGTTCTATGTGACGGCTGCGCTTGTGAAGAAATAGAGCAGTCTATTAATGAAACATGCATGCATAAGTCTAAGTATTATGTTTATAAATGCTTATCATACATGGATTAAAATACATGTGTATGTATAGACATACATACATACATACATACATAACATTACATTACCTTACTTTTCGTTACGTTAGATTACATAACAAAACATAACATAACATACACAATCATACATAATTACATACTCACTAAATGCATACATGCATAGATACAGACATAGAAAAACCCATACAGGCATGCATTCATACGTATGCATACGTATACAGAGAAGCACGC
>Ga0126342_10010393_pt1 | contig 16645 bp, 9 predicted proteins | sample Cyp1metagenome_FD_92528 | JGI IMG/M metagenome (GOLD analysis project Ga0126342, IMG submission 92528) | Coral microbial communities from Lord Howe Island, Old Settlement Bay, Australia - Cyphastrea 1 metagenome | ecosystem: Host-associated > Invertebrates > Cnidaria > Coral ... | reverse complement strand
TTATATCAGATATTATATCAGATATTATATCAGATATTATATCAGATATTATATCAGATATTATATCAGATATTATATCAGATATTATATCAGATATTATATCAGATATTATATCAGATATTACATCATAATTATACCCATCAAATATACCGTATACATCCGTATACCATATCTTGTTGGTGGTTGAGCCTACCTGAAAAATGATGGAGTTCGTCAGTTGGGATGATGAAATTCCCAACTGAATGGGAAAGATAATCCATTCCTGTTCCAAACCACCAATCAGCTATTTATTGAAGTCTTAAACTAGTCATCCAGTCGGTGTATGTACCCACTCTATGTGAAAATTGTTTATATATCCCATCATTGCCCAATGTATCCGTTTACATCTCATATCATCTCATTATATCCAATTGCCTCCCCAGAACTGTTTCGTTGAAAAAACATCCACGAGTTGGGAAGCCAATGTCCCCCACCATTGGTTCGATTCCCAGATTTCTCCACGAAAAATCCAATGGATTCCCCAAGTCATGAGGTCAATGGATCTTCAGGGAAAATCTGAAAACCGGAAACCATCAGATTTTCCTATGAAAATATCGATGTTTCCGGTTAAACATAGTTCCCTGAAAAACCAATCTATTGAATGGTGAATTCATCAGTGAATTAGTATGATTTTATGGCTTAATGATGTTTAATGGGCATAAAATAAGAGTAACACCCTTGGATGGGTGGCTATGGATTGGGGTACACCCTGTTTTTGGATCAACCTGAATGAACAGCTGGAAACACTCAAAAGACGGCTTTCGAAGATTCTTAACCTGTATTGCTCACAATTGAAGACCCCAGGAATGGACTAACCATTTAGTATGGTTTTATGATGTTTTATGATGTTTACATATAAACATATATGATACACATTCATTTACTATGTTATTCATTTACTATGTTTTTATGGTTTTACCGGTTTCATCTTTCCCAGCCATTGATATTCTGGTTGAAGACGTTCGATCCAGGGAACCATCTCCGTTCGTGTCCACTTCCTTCACAATGCGCTCGATTTGATCCTGGACGGCGCAAGGCTAAGGCCGGCGCAAGGGCGCCGTCGCAGTATGGATCTTTTGGGATTTGATTTAACCGATGGTGTGGGGATAATATGTATATTATATATACATATATATATATATATATATACAATACATATATATATATATAGTGTATATATATAGTCTCTATATACATATATATATATAGTGTATATATATAGTCTCTATATACATATATATATATATATAGTGTGTATATATATATACACATTATAGAGATGTCAAAACCAAATTTACGATATGATTTTTTGGCTTTTGGGTTTGTCCGTGCCCGAAAATGGGTTGTGCCCCGAATTTAATGGGAAAAAAATCATTAGCCAATAAATTTGGACTGACAGTACCTTCTCTTCAACCAAAGCCACATCAGTATCTGGGTAAACTGTAGTGATTCACCAACCTTACCCTCTGGTGATTTAACATAGCTATGGAAAAGCACCATTTTCAGTAGGTAAATCATCATAAATCCTCCATAAAAAAAAAGTCACATCCCCATTTTTCATACCTAAATCATCGAACTAAATGACCATTTTCCATAGCAAACTCTGAGTTTACTGGAGGATAAGCTTCGATTCGGGCACCTTCGATTTTGGCATGTTCCGTGTTCCGCTACTCCTCGGCGATTCTCTTCGAAGCTACTCAGTGGCTTTCCCACAGCTATCCATTGATAATATCCATTGATATCCAGTAGATATGATGGTTCTTCGATGATGTTTTACCTATCATTTTGAGGTGTCCAACTGTTCGATCTTTTTTGAGGTTACTGTATATAATATAGATACATATCGATACATTATATTGTAATTCTGCCCACTTACATCAAGTACAAAAAAACTACCCATGACCAGTCGGCTTCCCTTTAATCCATCTACGAACCATCTACAAGTTTGGATCCAACAAAGTCCTGCTATCCAAGATACTAAGCAGTTTTTCAACCATCCCGTCAGATGAGTATAGCTCGTCACACCAACAAGATTTTGAAAAAAATAACGCAATACCCTCTGGTAATTTAACAGTTTGCTATTGAAAATGGCTATTTAGTTCGTTGATTTACCCATTAAAAATGGTGAAATGGTGATTTTCCATAGTTATGTTAGTTCACCAGAGGATATGTCCATTGAATTCTGAAAGGGAACTGCTACACATGAAAAAACCTCAGACACCAAATTTCAAGACGTGATCTATATTTATTTGATCCATTCTGAAAAACTTGTGGAAAGAAAATCCAGAAACAACCCACCAACTTACCGAAGTATCTACCCTCTGGTAATTTAACATAGCTATGGAAAATCACCATTTTTAATGGGAAAATCCACTATATATGGTCATTTTCAATAGCTATGTTAAATTACCAGAGGGTATCCATAACAACTTGCCCATGTCACCAAACCAAGCCCAACCCCTTTTTTGTTTTTTTCAGTTCTCCGACCTTGGAGAGCGTACTGTGCACCTGCGGAATGGGATGGGAAAAAAGAACGGACAAAGATCGAAACCAAAAACTTACTGGTGCTAAACTTACGTAGGGTTGCTGGATGGGTTGCTGGTTGCTGGGATGATGACATTGATAGTTAGCCACTAAATCATTCCCTCAAATTCCCTGCGTAAAACGCACCGTTTCGGGATGGTCTTGTTGTAAAAAGCACTAAAATAAATGTATGGTGACTTGGGGATCGTTTAAAACGGGTACAAAAAAAGGGGGTACCATATATATATATATTATATTATATTACCCTTTATATACATATATAACTTAACTATGTATGTTCATATATATATATATATACATATACATATATAATATAACAAAAAATAACTAACCTGACAGTAAACTGACATTTAGATATGACAAATTTAAAAACATGGCTGGCATAAATTGTGCAATTTTCCATCGGTGTGAATTTGCATGTGATTTGCTCCTGTTTGCAGCAAAAGAATATCCAAACATTGAGAACCCACTTACTACTTGGTGGCGAACTACCCACGGCTCGCAAGTGGGTTAGTTCACCCCAATTAGAAGTGGATTAACCCTACAAAAATCCCATGCAAATCACTGGGGTGAACTAACCCACTTCCCACTGTCCCGAGCAATCAGGGTGAACCACCCAACAACAACTGATGGTCAATCCAACATTTTCTGGCGATAATTGGGATGCCCATTAGATCACCATATTTACTGGTGAAATCCCCATGTTTACTGCTTGCTCAAAATTCATGTTTACTTCCTCAAAGTCCCAAAAAATTGATGGTTCATCAACCACATCTATTCATCGTTTCCCAACATGGCAAGTTTTGACATTTACAATTTATATCTCCAGATTTTCTACTAAAATGGCATTTGTTTTTTTTTGATGTGCTTCAAATCCGCCGATCCGCCATCGTAGGCCGTAGCCACCGAAAAACCCGAAAAAATTCTCTCGTTCCTCGCCTCCTGGGACGAGAGCACTTCTTCCAACTCTTTCTTGGAAATTCGGCCATCATCTGGCGAGGAAAACCCACCCACGGAGCGCAGGAAACTTAGGGATGCCCATTTTGGGTGGTCAAAAATGTCGTTTTCGAGAAGTTCGAAGAAACTTGTAGATAGAATCCTAAGGGTTCACGATTTTCTTAGAATCTGGGAGCGCATGAAACATGTGGCTCCATAAAGTGGAGTCAAGCGCAATTGAAGATGCAATGCTGTGGCCGCTGACGCAGTGGTGACCATTTCAGGAACCGATGTATTGGAGGTGCCTTCCATACGATGATTCAGGGCTGTGTTTCGGGGATCCTGAAAAATTATGTGGTTTTATGAAGTACAGTACCTCTAGTGTACCTGAAATTGCCATTGATAATGACCCATATCTGGCCTTGATCATTCATTAAAGTAAATAAAAAACCCATTTGGATATGATCTTCAATAGCAGCCAAATGGGAAAATCGGAGAATTTCATGCTGCCTTGTGGTCGTCGTGATTTGTCTAGATATGTATGCATGTATGTATATATATATCATATATAATTATATGATATTATATGTAGTATAGATATAATATTATAAATTATACAAATACCATCCATATTTGTAGAACCGGGGATATTCCATATATATATATGGCTAGGTTAATTTTCGTGTTTTTGGCCCACCTAGTTGCTGGGATGCGCCCCGTGTGGAAAATTGCTAACTTGGGGCATAGCAATCCCCAAAAAGACAGGATTCAGTGAGATATGTGGGAGAAATTACATAGTATTTATTTAGGAAATTACAGTAATGGCAATTTTAGGTGTTTACTATTTTATAGTATAGTGGCAATTTATAGTAATTATGTAGGAAAGTACAGTATGCAGGAAATTGCTATTTGAGTGAGTTTTGACCCTTCTATCATTGTAGGGGTTGCTATACGTATGGCGTAACTTTTCGCGAAACTCCAAGTTTCTTGGAGAACAGACTGCAGGTTCGTACACCCAGGTGGCAATAAACCTACCATTTGGAAATGATCCCATTACCACCCCTTTATGATACTACCTTGGGACTAACCATGGGAAAATGGTGGTTTTATGGGAAATTCATAGGAAAATCATGGGAAAATGGTGGTTTTACCCTCTGGTTATGTCAAAATAGCTATTGAAAATGACCATTTTTTTATGGGAAAATCAACTATTTCTATGGCAATTTTCAATAGCTATGTAACAAATTACCAGAGGGTACTATTGGGATCGTTAATTGGGTTTACCCCATTACCCTAACGGCAAAATCACCCATTTGGCTCGATGACTTCCCCGGCCAAATAATCTGATATATCCACTAATCATCCATTAATACTATCCATGAACGATCCATTACTGGTTGGTGCTTTTTCGCCACCCCTCTGAAAGATATGAGTTCGTCAGTTGGGATGATGATTATTCCCAATATATAGAAAATAAAAGCCATGTTCCAAACCACCAATCAGATATAAATAAATAAATAATACCCATAAATAATTATACCATAAATACCATGATATAATCCATAAATACCATTTTATATAACCATAATTATACCCATCTAGATAATCCCAGCATTTGTGGACAATTTGGTCATATCGCTGCCAGGGTCATCTCACCATGAAAGAACTGAAAAATCTGCAGAATTCAGTAATGTGGGTAGAACAACAATAAACCATCCCCCAATCACCATAAATAGGTGGTATGGTTATGGTATAAATCATTCCCAAATAGGTGGTTGATCATTGTTTTAACCACATTGGAAAATATTATATAGTTCATATCAACCAATCAATGTATAACCGTCCTCACAAAAAAAAGAAACCACGACCAAATATGATATGGTTTTCTACAAATCACATGGTCCATGCCAAAAAACGTTTCAAGCAAGTCAGACGACCATCCCCACGACCTCAAAGGGAAAATGGTGACCCACGTAATTTGACCCCATGGAAAACAATGGGAGATCTCCAGGATCCTATATATATATATATATGGTAGGTACGTTAGTACCATATAATATAAGGCCATATTTTGGGACGATGTCCCCTGAAAATTAGGCCTGAAAAATAGGCCTTATATATGGTAGGTACCTCCATTTTAGATCCTGAAATTCCCATTGAGTAAAATGTTTCCCATTGGACAAGGCTTCTACGGCTACAGAGTCGGATCTGCCGCACCGTTCTTGTCGAAGACGCGGAAGGCCGCCCACACCGCACTCTCCTGCACCTTGCCATTGCGGCGTCCGTTGAAAGGTGGTTTTTTGCGAGGGGAAACAGCGGAAAGAAACAGTTCATGGGATGTCATGGGATTTTTTCCACACCATTACACGCCCATATATCAGAAGGAGATATCGTGGGTAGGTGCCCATGATTGAATTTTAATGAAAGTAGTCGTATTCAGTATCTTCAATTCCCTTTTTTGATGAAGGCCATCCACGAAAACAGGGCTGCCCGGCATATGGAGGTGTCACGCATCGCATGTTCAACATTGGGACTGAAACGCCAGCCATGCTTTCCAAGCTTCATTTCCCGAGAACTGCTATGTGATGTACACATTAACTGTCGCATCTGTACTGGTTGGTGGTTTCAACCCCTCTGAAAAATATGAAAGTCAGTTGGGATTATTATTCCAAGTGTATGGAAAATAAAAAGTGTTCCAAACCACCAACCAGTGTACATACAAAAAAAAAACTTGCAAAAGTACATCAGGCTTGAATCACCACACTGTCTTCGTGCGCTGGCCAGTTCTCACATTTCGGTGCCAGGGATGTTGCCCGGAAACTAAAGAGGAAGCCTAAAAAATAGCTGTTGTTGAAAGGTACAAATCTTACTGGGAAACAATCACTCTTGGGTTCCATGTGAAATCTGGATCATGCGTGTACCATATGCACATTGTTTCATGAATTTTCATGGCAAACATAGCAAACATCAGCTGGGTTTGGTTCAAGACTATTACTGTAAGCCTCACCATAAATTTGATGCTTTGGATCCTAAAACAACAGCAAGTTCGTCTATTGCTTCCCCAGGAATCTATCTATCCATCTTCTGTGCCCATTTCTCTGAATTGGATTTAGGGAAAAAATACAGGACAACCTGGTATTTTGACGGTGAAAGCCAGATGTTTGCTATGAAGAATCCCATGATTCTTGGCCTAAATCACATGAAAAGTCAGGATGTTTGCCGGAATCCTGGCCTAAATTCCCATGAGTTTGTTGGTGCTATAAATCCCCATGATGAAAATCCAATTAAATATCAATCTTTGCGGAACTGGATTGCCCAGTGAATCCAACAGTTCATCATTAAATCCAGTACCCGGCCTGGTAATGATTTAATGGGATTTTAATGGGATTTTAATGGGAAAATGGTGATTTAATGGGATTTTAATGGGATTTTATGGTGATCAATGGAACTTACACTCTGGTAAACATACAAAAAGCTATTGAAAATGGCCCAGTCGACATAGTGGATTTACCCATGAATAGCATGGTGATTTTCCATAGCTTTTCGTATATGTTTACCAGAGGGTAAATCCCAGAAAATTGCTGGCATGAGAAATCCACACCCCAACTCGACACAACTTGAGACAACTCCAATCTGGGCTCCCACCAGCGACTTTCTTTCCATGGCCGCTGCCAGGAATTCCGTGTAATCCTCAAGGGCCACGGAGGAAATCCTCCAGGTTCAAGCTTCGTTGCTTGTTCTTCCCTGAACCAAGGGGGTACCCCATGAAAATGTTGACTTCTTTCAGAAAGGAAAGGGGGTCCCAAGCTGAGAGATACTCCATTCTTATCCATGATTATTGGATATCATATTAACCAGTGTTAGTGTGTATATATATATATATATATTATAATATCTCATATGTGTGAGTATATATGAGATATTATATCCAGCTATCAGAAGTGTATTAACCATTGTTAATATCCATTATAATCCATTATAATCCATTATAATCCATTATTAACCGTTATTGACCATAATTAGTGTATATATATATATATATCCGTTAATTATCAATATCATCCATTCATTGTTTTAATACAACCCATTATAATTATTAATAATAACCATATCTCGTAACTATATAAATATATACCCAATCCAAAAATGATATTGCTAGGTTGTGAAGAGTCTTTTGGTGGTACCCCTGATAATCCATGATTAACCATTATTAGCCATTGTTAGTACATATATATATATATATCATAACCGTATCCATCAAAAAATGATCATACATCATAACTATTAACCATTGTTAAGCAGTGTTAATATCCATTATAGTCGATTATTAACCATTGTTAGTGTATATTTATATATCAGAAATTATATCAGATATTACATCATAATGATACCCATCAAATATACCCTCTGGTAAACATACAAAAAACTATGGAAAATCACCATGCTATTAATGGGTAAATCAACGATTTCTATGGCCATTTTCAATAGCTATGTTAAATTACCAGAGGATATATCAATGTTATATCCATATCATGTTATATTCCCAATGTTAAATACCATTTTATATAACCATACTTAACTGGTAGGTGGTTTTAACCATCTTGAAAAATGATGGAGTTCGTCAATGGGTTTCGGATGACATCCCATATATGAAATGGAAAATAATTCATTCATGTTTGAAACCACCAACCAGTTAATTATCCCATTATCATCATAATCTTCTATAAATTATCCCATTATTGGCTATATAACCATCTATAAATACCATTTTATATAACCATAATGATACCCATCAAATCTACCGTATATAAAATCACCAGTCTCCCAGCCGTCTCCCAGCCGTCTGTCGCAGCGAGCCACAATCTCGCCCGAGCCATCCGCATCCAGCGACGTCGCAAGGGTATGGAGCTCCTTTTTGGGTTTTTTTGGGTCAATTTTCCATGGGGAATCCGTGGGAAAATGCTTGGAACATGTGATTTTTCACTGGAAAAAATGATGATTTGAGAAGATTGACTGGAAAAAAATACCATGCAGATGTTTAGAAGATTGTTCCCATCATTTTTTGCTGGAAGATTCAAGTAGTGATCATCCAATTGGGGAAATGATGGTTTTTGTTCACTGAAGAATGGATGTTGGAAGCTTTCTACCCCTGAAAACCGTGCAAAAAATTGCTCGGAAAAATCGTGGTCCATGGGAACTGGAATCTGACTGGATCAACTCTTCGGAAATACGAGGGAATGTGGAATAGCAATACTGTTAATAATGGTTAATATATTGGTTAATAGTGGTTAATCATGGCTTAATAAAAGTTAATAATAGTGATTAATGGATAACTAATGATGATTAATGTGGTTAAAACAATGCCATAAACCACCCATTTGGGAATGGTTTATATATATACCACCTATTTATGGTGATTTGGGGGATGGTTTATTATTGCTTTACCCACATTACTGCAAAAAATATTTAAACACATTGTACTACTTAAGTTCAGTGGTAAATTTGTCACGTGCTAAAAATCTTTTTGGGGGTCACTCTAGATTCAACAAGAAACATGTAGAAAGAATGGGAAGACCGCAGACTCATTCAGCAAGATTCAGCAAGAACTATGGGGGTGTCAAAAGGATAAAAAAAAGTTTCTGCGGCAAATGCCAACGAAAGGTTAGGGTTTAAGCAACGACAACAGGTCCAAAATTGCTGGAAGTTTACGAAACCCATTTCTCCTAGGGGGCTGATTGGTGATCAATAGCCAGCCAAAGACGGTGTCAAAAAAAAAGATGTTCCAACTTCTGTTGGGGCCCAACAAAACGGAAACTCGCTTAAAGGTCCTCCCAATGGGTATATATATATAGTTATATAGTAAGTGGATAATAGCTATTCAGTATTAAAACAAAACAGTTGTAGATGTATGGATTCTCTTCAGTTGAAAAAAAGTAAACTGTTCACCACTTACGATTCCTGGAATGCACATCCAATCCCACCATGCATGATGACCACCTGTCCTTGTTGCTCAAGCCACCCGCCAGGCCCGCTTTCTTCCTCGGTGGTTCGGTTCGGCTGCGTCGGAGGGGGAGTACCCACTTTGGTGTAGAAACCAGGAGAAAAAGATGGTGAAATCACTATGTTAACTAGTATCAAATTACTAATTAGCAATCCAGGACTTTCAATTGATGTATCACCCGTCTTATCACTATCTTAGTCGGATTTTACTCATGCTAAAAATATCCATCTATTGAGGGATTGCTGTTTTTTCTCTGGGTGTAAATATATTATATATAGGATATGTATGATATGATATCTTGTTTAATGCAGCGACCCAGTTCATGGACCTGCTGGCCCCCGGATGAGGCAAAAAATGCCCCCGTGATGAAGGATTGGCAATGATTGCTTCTAAAAGTTGGTACCAAAATCTGTTTATAAAATGCTCCCATTAAATCCCATTAACGTTGGGTATCTTCCGATTAAATCCCATTGAATCCCATGTTCTTAAAGTTGGTACCTGTAAATCAGTTATGCTACCATTAAATCCCACTGGTTGGTTATGTCCCGATTAAATCCCCATGGTTCCCAACAGGGTGGAACCAGCAGCCACTGCTCATATTTTTAAGGACCTGCTTCAGGAGTCCCACAAAAGAATAAAACTATTCCCTTCATCGATTCCCCATGTCTAGTGGATGTTCCATTGGGAAAATGAAAAAAACATGCTTTGACATAATTCTGTTTTCTTATTATTAGAATCCTGGTCAGTTGTGGCTTCGATGTGTTCAGTTGCGTGGGAGGGTAGCTGACGGCAAGTAACAAGTTACCAACCCCCAAAACGTGGTGGTTCAAATTGAAGATCCGCATTTCTTCCAAACTAATTCAAGTACCGAAACCTATATAAGTTGACTCACAATTTGGCTTTGTCTGAAATTAGTGTACCCTCTGGTAAACTAACATAGCTATGGAAAATCACCATGTTTAATGGGAAAACTCACTAGAAATGGCCATTTTCAATTGCTATGTTAAATTACCAGAGGGTATCCCCATCTATGGCCATTTTTGCTAGGGAAACCATTTACCAAACCAGCCACAAATTGCCGAATCACTTCAAGACCACCATCTGGTGCCCACAAACTCGATCCACCACTCTCCGCAGCAAAAATTGCTGTTTACGGCCGGGACAGAAAAACATGAAGCGCTGGAGAATCCTCCAAGTTATAGTTGATTTCCCATATTTCCCCAGCTAGAAACCTCCAATTCTGGTGGAAATGTCCATGAAAAAACCATGAAAAAAGCACCATTTTTCATCGGGAAAAAGGAACATTTCGGATCCTCTCCGCCAATTGGCATTAAGCCGAGCGGCATGCCCTGTTTCAGCTCGGCAAAAGTGATGATGCCATCTCCATTCTCGTCCAGTTCGTCGAACTGTTTCTTCAACCTGGAAGTTGATGCCTTGAGTGTATTAAGAGTCGGGCAATAGTTGATAATGCTTCTTAATGCTGGGATATAATATTATAGGTTGATATATATATATATATCTATATACATATACATATACATATATTATATACATATTGTGGTTCCTCATTGTAATGATTAATGATGGACAATATTGGGACAAGGGGACATTGGCTGGCGGGAAAATCCCTCATTGAGCTCGATGATTTTCGCAAGAAACCTCGGGATTTGACATGATTTGACCAAGAAATATGATGATCTTCCATGGGACTAACATCTAACCAAAATTTGAAACTGTGGGACATTTCAACGAGGATTCATCATCAGTTGGGCATTGTTCAACAAGAAACCTGGAGATTCTGCGCTAAAAAAAAAACGGGAAACCAATTATCATGTTTCGCGTATGTTTTTGCTGATTGTCTCATTCAAACCTCCATTTATAGGTAGTCAAAAATCAAAGTTATGTCCCATTCAGAAAACCCACCTGATGAAATTGGTTAAGTTAGTAGATGTTTAATACGATGCTTCAATAATCCTATGGTTAATAAAATAAACCCCCATTTATGCTGATGGCTAATAGATGCTTACTAGATGGTAAGCAAATACATGGATATTATGGTCAGTTGTTAATAATAATTATTATATGGTTAATACATGCTTATATCATGTTATATACAATCTAATGGTTAATTAGGTCATCTGTTCCCATTTCAAAGCCATCCCATGGTCAATAAGATGCTTCAATAATTCTATGGTTAGTAAAATTCAGTGAACCACCATTTATAGTTAACCACAGAATTTTATTAACCATAGAACTATTAACGACCATTTCTTAACCCAGTGATAATTAAGTTAATTTATGGTTATTAACCTCAGTTCGTTCGATCGAAATTCAGTCATTCAATGACCATTTCTGGTTGGTGGTTTCAACCCCTCTGAAAAACATGAGTTCGTCAGTTGGGATTATTATTCCCAATATATGGGTATGGGTCAATACCTATAGATACATTTTTAGTGGGATGAACATCCATTTACCAGCTATTTTGGGGTTCACTAGGTACCAGGGTTTTGACCCATCCCCATATGGAAAAATAATCCAAATGTTCCAAACCACCAACCAGATATAAATAAATAATACCCATAAATAACCATAATTATACCGTAAATACCATGATATAATCCATAAATACCATTTTATATAACCATTATTAATCCCATCTAGATAATCCCAGCATTTGTGTTAATATCCATTGTAATCCATTATTAACCATTGTTAGTGTATATTTATATATCAAATATTATATCCGATATTACATCATAATGATACCCATCAAATATACCCTCTGGTAAACATACAAAAAACTATGGCAAATCACCATGCTGTTAATGGGTAAATCAACGGTTAATACCATTTTTAACCAGATTTCTTAACCCACCCCATCATCCCATCCGTTGCTCGGCTCGCCAAGAGGCTGCGTGAAGACTTCGTCGTGCTGCTGTCGCGCCAGGATGGCCAGGGCCACTTTCTTCAAGCGATTCTCAGCACCTCCGCTGGTGACGTTCGGTGGGGCCCCCGTTGTTGAAGTAACATGGTCAAATTGGTTGAAGTAACTCCAATAAGATAGGGTTTGTTTAGGGAGAACATAACTGATATAACATTATAATACATATATATATATAATATTTAACTTAACTATATAGTTCGTGGAGTTGAAGCAACTTGCAGCTGGGGGGGCGTCTTGTAGCTATCAAAAATGCACCATTTTGTTCCATGATTTACCTATTAAACATACCGAACTGTTAGTTTACCAGATGGTAAATGGTAGATAGATGGATAGGTGAAATAGATCTAGGCAACATTAAATAACTGCCGGCATCGCCAAAGCATGAGTTATACCAGTTATACCACATAATTTCACCATCCAGGGTTCTTCAAAATATATTGGGCAAAAAAAAAAATCAGGGATTTCTCTGTGGAATAGCCATGGAAAGCCACCTTTTCTACTAGGTTTTTCTGGGCCATCTTCCACAGCCGATCATAAACCATCTTCTGAACCTCACACAGAACCCGTCAAAAATAGTAGTAGCTTCCGAAAATGATATTTTAAAACGAAAAACCCTACCTTATTGTGGAGTTCCATGGTAGTTAGCAGAAAAAACTGGGGCGTTTTTGGGGCATCAACCAGCCCAGCGTCAACCAGCCCCCGCCATCGTCTGGGGCATCCCACTGTATTTCCTCAGGTTGTTTAGCACTGCCTTGCAGCTTCGGTGACGTTCTCTGTCTGGGAAAATCGATCAGAGAACCCTCTATTAGTCTATGAGCCAAACGGTATGTATACATAATATGCATATATGTATCCGCATAGAATGTGAGATACGAAGATAAACTATTCAAAATCTATATAACTGTTTTATGTATGTGTATAGACATGTGTATGTGTATATATATATATGTGCACGTGGATATACACAGATTTCTATGAAACTTTGCTCGAAAAAGTTATCCGAAGAAAGATCCACCAAGAGTGGGTGAGTTGTAGTACTCTCATCACCAGAATTTTTGATCCCTGTTGAATTACTGGTTGAAAACGTAACGCATCTATTGATTTTTGGGTCCCTTATTGGGGATATTTCATGTCAAGGAATTGTGGATTGTCTCAACATTGGGAACCACATCTCATGGTTTCTCATCATTATTCAGGGTTGCTCCAAACACCCTAGGTACGTTTGGGGGGGTCAGCTGGGTAAATATAGAGATAAAATTACCTATTTCCCCGGAATGGGACTATAATTTACCCTCTGGTAAACTAACATAGCTATTGAAAATGGCCCAGTCGAAATAGTTGATTTACCCATGAATAGCATGGTGATTTTCCCATGAGTTTTTTGGGACTGTTTACCAGAGGCTAATGGGATGGAGCAACCCTGATTTTCCTCGTGAAAAACTTCACCCAAAAAGGGGCGAGGTTCCCATGACATCCCATGACTATGTTAGGTGAAATCCCAACGCCTTGTCCTGTGAAACATCAACCATTGTTAAGCAGTGTTAATATCCAATATATTCCATTATTAACCATTGATAGTGACTGATAGTGTATATTTGTATATCAGATATTATATCAGATATTACATCATAATGATATCCATCAATATATACCATATCTGGTTGGTGGTTTTTCGCCACCCCTTTGAAAAATATGAGTCAGTTGGGATTATAAAATTCCCAACTGAATAGAAAAACCATCCAAATTTTCCAAACCACCAACCAGTCAATCTTTGGGTAAATCCCACGATTTCCTTGTGAAAAACCAAGTTTCTTGATGGTTTTTAATCCAGATTTTTAACGGTCGCATCCACATCTTTGACTTTTTTTATCCCCAACGGATTCAGAGATTCGGAAAAGCTTCGATTGCTACACACTGGTTATGACTAACATAGCCATGGTATAGATGGCCCATAGAAATAGATAGTTTACCTATAAAAAATGGTGATTTTCCATGGCAAACTGTTAGTCATAACCAGAGGGTGCCAACTACTTTGAAATTGGATGCTGGGCTACACTCTGCACCTTTCTGGGGGTTACTATATGTTACTATATTATCGTTGGCTAAATCACCATTGTCGCTGGTTATATTCCCATTAAATCCCCATTTTATCACCACATCCCCATAGTCCCATGAAACCACCATGGAACTTCGGTGAAATCCATAAGTTCAGTGGGTCAAAACCCTTTTTTGATGCTTAAAATATACCATCTGGTTATTTAACATAGCCATGGAAAATAGCCCTTTTTGATAGGTAAACCATCTATTTCTATGGGCCATGGCTTCCATGGCGAACTGTAACAAATAACCAGAGGGTAGTATAACCCGCCCTATGTTTTCAGTCTTTTCACGTCGGGCACCCCAGCCGAGGACAGTGGGATAGTAGAGAGCTGCCTTGGCAGCACCACTTGTCATCTATTGATTCAGACTGATTTAGGATTGGTTTAGAATCATATGCGGTCATTTATAGTGATTGAACCATTGAAAAATTAGGGGATTATCGGTTCGCCCGAAAAAAAAAACACATGATTTAATCGGGGAAAAGTGTGATTTTTTCATCAAAACTTGGGGTCAAAAAGTAGCGGAAGATTGAACTAAATGCCATTCTGGCAATGATTGGAACTTTTTACCCTGGTTCAATCAAATTTCCGGGCACAAGCCTGAATCTGGCAATGATTGGAACTTACCCTGGCAATGATTGGACTTTTTGTGCCCAGAAATGGATGGTCTTCAGCCAACTCCACAACCTCGGCGAATATTTCCGTCAGGAGTTCACCGAGAGATTGACTTGCTGTGCCTAGAAATTGGAAATTACCCGGCCTGCTAAACAGACCCAAAAAACTCATGGGAAAATCAACATGTTTAATGGGTAAAACAAGTATTTCGACTGGGCCATTTTCAACAGCTATGTTAAATTACCAGAAGTTACCACAAAATTGCAATCTCAATCTGAAAATGATGCTAAACAATGAGATTTCTGGGTACTCTAGTTTCAGACAATCCATCTGTTCATTGAAAAATGGGGTCAACAGCCAGATATTACTGGCCACTGCTGCTTGGTCGTTTCACCCTTAAAAATATGTTCGACACTAAGTATCATCATCTTCTTCTTCATCATCATCATCAATTTGATTCAAACAATTACCAGTTCACAAGTGTCCAAATTTAACTTTTCATGAAGCGCTAGAGCTCTCAGAGGCGGATTCGGAAACAGGAAGTTTCAGAGGAAAAACCGAGAATGCTAAGGATCACTCGCGCCTACACAGCTCCACCCGCAGATTGCCACCCTTGACCCTGGTCTCATTCAGCAACTCTTGGTGATGTTGTACAGGGCGCTGTTGGGAGTGTCTTGGATGTCCGCCACCAAAAGTCTCGGCCGACCAGATGTGTGCAACCACCGTTGTTACATGGTAGGTCGTGCTTCACAGTGACGACGTTCGAGGGTTCAGTCGACTTACCCTTGGTCACAAGCCTGCGTCCCACTTCCAAAATCTCCCGCAAGGGACTGTTAAAGCACATTTGGTCAATATAATCCTTCAAGGAAAAATTGTGGGATGATGTGGGCAAACATACCGAATATTAAATTCTATATATAATATGTATTATATAGGATATTACAGATTATAAATTGTATATTATATATATTATTACATATTATATATTACATATTGTATATTATATATTATATATTATATATTATAAATTTTATATAATATATAATATATTATATATATTATTACATATTATATATTATATATTTATATATTATATGATATATTATATATTATATATTATATATTATATATTATATATATTATACTATATATTATATATTGTATATATTATATTATATATTATATATGATATATTATATATTATATATATTATATATTATATATATTATATTAGATATTATATATATTATATTATACATTATACATTATATATTATATATATTATATATTAAATATATTATATTAAATATTACATGTCATATATTAAATAGTATACACTATACATTATATATTAAGAATTATACATTATATATTATACATTATACATTATATATAATATATTATATATCATATATTATATATTATACATTATACATTATATATTATATATTATATATCATATATTAT
>Ga0126342_10010392_pt1 | contig 16645 bp, 13 predicted proteins | sample Cyp1metagenome_FD_92528 | JGI IMG/M metagenome (GOLD analysis project Ga0126342, IMG submission 92528) | Coral microbial communities from Lord Howe Island, Old Settlement Bay, Australia - Cyphastrea 1 metagenome | ecosystem: Host-associated > Invertebrates > Cnidaria > Coral ... | reverse complement strand
GTGTTTGCGATGCAAACTATTGTCTTGCACTTCTCACTATCCTGTCTTGATACTCCTCTTCTCGACTGCCTATAACAGAGCTTTCATATATCGTTTCTAATATTACGTCTCCATACTAACAAGCGAAGACCCTGCTCCTCTACGCTCTCGGGCCATCCGTCGTCTAGTTTCGATATGTTATGTTTATAATAGATATTTCTATAGGTGATACATAAACCATAAACCAACAAACACAACTGGGGGCACCTCCTTCTGGCGATTTCGTTAAGGAAATTATGAACTTACAAAAACAATCAAAGAAGTGGGGCTGAAACCAATACATCATGGTGGTTGACACATTGAATCACCTGTGGCGATTCAGCGTGTTCATGTGGAAATGGCCACGGATCAAGACCCTGGGCTGGTGAACAAAATAGCTGGCAAACGGATGGTCATTCCTTCCAGAATGTGGTACTTGAGGTTTTGACCCATCTCCAAATGACCAGTCCATGTGCAGGCCCGTATTTCATTAGTAAAAACAGGGTTACACAGAACAGTGCAATCTGCCCAATCATGAAGTTGTTTTCCAATTTCTTTAAGTCTAGGAGTGGGCATGACCATGCACACGTGATCACTGTAAAGGCTTTTTTTACGACTCCTTTGTTCAAAACATCACGCAGCAAACTTTCAGCTTTGCTCACAGAAGTGGCCCTGTCTCTGGGGGTTGTTGAAAAAATCTGATCAGAGCTGGCAGAAAATGAGATTGATCCAAGAAGAATGCCGGGTAAGTGGACCATGGAACATGACTTTTATGACTTTCCATATATTGGGAATAATCATCCCAACTGACGAAGTCATATTTTTCAGAGGGGTAGGTATACCACCAAGCAGGATAAGATTGTCCCACTCAAACTGAATTGTTTCCTAAACATGGCCATTTTTGAAATTCATTGTCCACCAAAAATGAGTTGTTTCGTGGATTGACTGAAGAATCCCTTCCCGCATCCTCAGCCAGGCATGGCTGAGGAAGAAGCATCTTGGGATCAGTCATTGGAGGAGTGGCTCATCACTGAGGCGGGACCCCAGGGACCCCAGGCGGCATGGGGATCTGGGGGCAAGAATTCTTCAGGTGTTTTTTGGATGGTTTTAAGTATGTTTTAGATTGGGAACATTTTGAAATATAGTTGGGTATATGATATATATATATGATATATATATATATATATGATATATGATATATATATATATATATGATTGTTCTATATGGGTTGGTTGAGTTGGGGAAATCTTCACCGGAAATTCTGGTGTCCTCCAAATGGATTGGGCTTTCACCAATTCTGGGACGGGAAAGTCCACCCACCCGGACCATCCATGCCTGGGATACCTAGACTTTCACCACTGTTGGAGGTATTTAGGAGGTCAAGGTTACCCAAGGTTCACAACATTGGACTGCACCTAATTTTATACTTGGCAAATTTAACTTTGAAATATGCTTGAAACTTGAAGCCCAATGATCTCATTGGTACCCCCAACTAGCAAAAGCCATGGTGTGTTCTGCATGTTTATACAAAGGTTTTATCGTATTTCATGTCAATAAATTTCCGATCTCAAGTCATCATGTATTTTGTGGTACCTGCATTGGCCAAAAAATGCTCACATTTCTCAGCTTCCTACTTAGGGCAATCTAATCAATCTAAATGTGATCGGCAAATCATATCCGGTGCTTTAGAATAATTGAATGTATCATTTCTGTGGCTTTTGTACAACCCTGGAGATGGGTGTAAAATTGAAAACAGCAACAGAAAGGTTGGTGAACATATCTGCCAGACTCTTCAGCAATGTTGGATGTTTGCAGATATTGGTCACTGCCCAAAATGTCATACAGTTTCTCCCATTGTATAGGTAATTGCCCCAAACGTTGGAATACATCAATGCCAGAAACACACACACACATTCCTAATTCCCAAGCAGCAATCGGCAGATGTGTTTCTTTAAAACTGTCCATCAAAAACATATCCATCAAAAACATATCCATCAATATCAATCAATCATCCAACATCATCAATCATCGTTCCCACCTGAGAAAACATATACCTAGACCATCCTAGACCCTCCGAATACTCCCACTCAGAATTCTCGGAATCCTAAAATTAGGAGGTAAGAGACCATTTCGAGAAGTACAGTCCCGGAGGGTCAAATTGTAGCTTTCTACTTTCTATAACTATGTTTTATACATGTTTAGACTATATATTTGGATATTTGTATATATATATATATATATATATATATGTATATATATATATTATTTAAATGCATTCTAACTTTGGTTTATAAATAAAGGTTTCACCATGTTTCACCCATTATTTTTGTCACCTCTGGCACCTAACCAGGGCTACTGCTATGCCGCCGGCATGGCGCAGTTGGAGGATGGCGCCTTCTACGCGGCAGCGCCGCAGGAGGCTGAGGCAATGGCGAAAACGTGGTGGAAGTAGGATGGAAATTTGCAAGCCCATGAGTTACACGCTAGTGCCCCCCAAACGTTATATAAATTGGTTTATAAAGCCCATTAACTATAGATATATCACCAACCATAGTGAAATTGGAGTTGTTCACCAACTGAACGCTCTCTTGGGGGCAGCACCTTGTAAATGGGTTGAATATGGGTGAAATATGGGTTATGGTGGAAATCCATGAAATATGATCTGAGTTAAACGGTGACACCACTTTTTAAGGTGCTAACTGATTTGATGAGTTGGATTAGATGATTCGGACATGGATTGGACACACTAAAGATGCTTCAAAACTAAGGTGGAAGCCACTACCATTGTTGTTCGTGTTGGAAATAGGTTTTTGTTGGTTTCCATGTGAAGTTTTGTGTGGCTAGGCCGGGACATTTTGCATGAAACCCTCTATAGAAGTAGGTGGTTGCAAGTAATTGGAGACCTCGCCACAGATTGGGTTGGTCCAAATGGCTTCTTTTGGCTCTCTTTTTGGAGTTTTCAAACGCGTCCGGATGGGATAATTTCCATGAGCATGTGAGCAGGGTCATTTATGGACACTTGCAGCTCTATCGATCCAAAATCCTCCAAAATCCTCAAAGCCTATCAAACTATAGTGACTACTATAGTGCCTAAGAGAAGTCAGTGCTTAAGCTGCTCAAGGTCGTAAGCTTCAGACATGTGCATCTCCAAGTTTTCCCGGGGATAATGGCTATCTCATCGGAGGCTGGATGGGGCTTCATCTTCAAGGAAGACCACGAACAGCTGATCATGCAAGATGCCACAGCCCCAGTTTGGTCCTCCAGTAAGCAGATGTGGGGATGAGATTTCCCAGTTCAACGGGTTTTTGTAGCTACGGTTTAACTCATCCGCAAAAATGACCATTTGTTGGACTCTGTTGGTAAGGTCTTATGGTGGCTACGGCTAGCCACTATCTCTATCCATTCTTGTTGATGTCACCTCCATTTTTCTTGTGCATGAAGTTGACCAGAATTGACCAGAAAATCATGCCACAATTGCATCACCAGTTGCAGCAGAATGAGCCAAGGACATGTCCGAAAAGAAGATGACCATCACAGAGGTTGCGCTAGGGGTTCATTCGTCCACGAAGATGGGACATGGAGGTGTCTGAAAATGGGATCCCTCCAAATGGCTATTTCGGAATAGGGGAAAATAACATGATGAACCAGGGGATTTTGAGATACACTCTTTTCAGACAAGCCCACTATTTATATTGGATAAATCCGTCACATCAATCCTGTTGCGACTTTTCCTGGTTGAACCAAGCATGTGTCCAGCGAAAATGAGGATTCAGCGACAAAAAATCATGGACATTTGGGTATATGACTGGTGAATTGTAGGTTGAGTTATAAATTATATACCATTCATATACCCAAAAATACTGATTTATGGTATAATATCATTTAGGTTGATCGTTTCAGTTACAGCCATAAATTATATTGCTGAGTGGCTGCGATCATGGCAGGATTGTCCAGGTTTATGATGATAAGATCGAGGACAAAGCACAGAAAACTCTCCAGAGTCAGATGAGAAAAGACTTATGCTGGTTGGTGGTTTGGAACATTTTTTATTTTCCACAATATATGGGATAATCCTTCCCATTGACTAATATTTTTCAGAGGGGTTGAAACCACCAACCAGTATGAGTTTCCAGCTGACAGTTTCATTTGGAAGATCAACTTGGTGTGTCTTCGCAACATCAACGTCTGAGCCAGGCCACTGGACTGAAATTCGCAGCAGAGAATCTGAAAGCTCCTCCAGAAGGATTATGGTTGGGTGGCCAGAAACTTGTCAGACTTGGTCCGTGGATTGGCCGAGCCCCATATAAACTGAGGGGTCCCTTCATGGCAATGGGTCAAAAGCTTTCTTGGAATTATTTGGGTATGATCTCCAACTGTGTTTTCACAGGAGGCAAAAAACCTTGGGGGAAAACTCAGCAGTTGAACTGGATCTCTCATTCTGGGCATGGGATGCCCATGTTGCAACATTCTGGGCATCGCTGTCCAGTTGGATCCGTCATCTCCGGGCTGAGGAAATACAAGATTACTCGTACAGACAAGGAGTACCAAGTTGGTGATCAAACGTGCCTCGGGCGCAGAGTCGAGTTGCTTCAATTTCATCCATTCTCAACTGGCCTCATGAAAACCTCCAAGTAAAGGGTGGTTATATCCCAAAATTGTTTCTGTTTTTTCCCCGATATTCTAGGGGTCGCAATATTCATGTTTTAGGTTTTAATCTCTTGCCTTTGTTGTTTTTGCTTGAAGTGAGATATGCAGTGGAAACCATCTCTTCGAGCGCTCGAGCGTTGTGTCCAGGTTCATCTACATCTTTGCTGCAGCGCCAAAAAAGGCCAACTGTTCTGATGTTTACCCCAGATGGCTGGGTCCTGGTCATGAGACCTTTCTGGATCAAGGAATATCAAATCAAACAGTGTTCAAACCCCCCTGTTGGTTGATGATTATGGGGTGGGTATACTACCCAGATCTACCCAGTATATATATTGGGGATTGTCAAATTCCTTTTGGGAAATCCGATTCACCAACCAGTATAGTCAGTGTAATAGTGAAATGACAGAGGGTCTTGAAAACAGCTTAAATACATTCTTGCCTTCAAGCATTGATCTTTAATCAGCGTCAGTCCCCATGATCTTGATCTTGACTTCCCCCCAAATTTTGATTCAAACTCACTGGTAGAAGCTTTTGATTTCTTTGATGTGTCAATAGTTTATCACAGTTTGCAGATGTTTGCAGGATTTTCCTGTTCGATCTTTTTGTTGCTGTAAAGCTTCTTCGGTTGGCTGATTCTCGGCACGAGGATATCGAGGTGCTGAGAACCGTTGTCACCTGCGCCGCCAGGGTGTAAGCATTGCAGTGACAAAGACCCAGATCATCTGCGCCTTTTTTGATGTCCTTGCCTCAGGGCTGGTCGTGACCACTGGAATTGGGGTTTTGAAACAAAAAAAGCACAAACACATGTTGAGCACTGGTGCTTGGCAATGGCTTGTGAATTTAAAATTATTTTAAGTTGAAATTGAAGTGGTTTCTTCAAGTTTCTTGACTGAAATGATGATGTATATTGTGAATCCAATTTCTGATGGACAAACGCGCGCAAATCGTGACGAAGCTACACATTTTGCAGGCTAAAAGTTGTCGAATCTCTGAATTTGTCTACCTCAGGGTCCTCAAGTTTCAAGCGCTCCGACAGCCCGTCTTGTGATCATATTTGCCATGGTCAGAACTTGGTCAACTTCCCGAAAAAATGAGGTCATCAATCCATTTCCATAGCGATTGATGTCCCTATTTTGTTTCAGGATTCCCAGGATAGGATGAATGACCGGGGGCCCCTTAATGCAACTTGCCCGTGGCCGTGGCACGGTCAAGTTGCACTAAGGAAGAGAAGGGCCAAACAGCTGGAAACTGCACCAAGGCAGAAGCGCAGCCACTGAAATTCTATGAGTCAAGGCGTCAAGGTTTGAAAAGTGCACAACTTATGATACTTATGGCATCAAGGTGTTTAAACAAACGGTATGCTTGTGAGATTGGGTACCCAACGTGGGGTGTGATATTTGGTTTGCCACGAATCAGGATCAAATTGCGTGAGGTGCGATGTCTGAAAATATGCGAACCACGTCCGTATGGTTTGTATTCAATCGATCTGTACTTGGGACATCTTGGGATGTTGAATTGCATTGGAGTGATACTTTTTCGCGGGGTTGAAACATACTTAAAGAATCCAACTTACACATTTTGCCCCGCAATGCGCAGAAACAAATTGGGTTTGGTCAGCTGCACGTGACCTCCAAAACGAATTGGATAGGCAATTTCTACACAAGAAACATCATAAAACTGGTATGGAAAGGTTTTGTGATGGTTAAATTAAATGATAAAGTTTAAAAACCATGATAAACTTATATAAATTTAAACTTGTATCATAAATGATAAACCACGTGGTTAAAAAAAATAAAAAAAACTGCTGACAGGCGCTGGCTGCCTACGCTGAATGGATGGTGAGTGAAGGCTATTGAGCAGCCGCATGAAGTGCGGCTGCTGGAGATTTCGCCTCTTTCACGACTGACATGGAAATCAGCATAGCTTGTCCAATCTAGGACCCACGAAACATAGAAACAGATAGAAACAGTACCCTCTGGCAAAGTAACATAACTATGGAAAATCACCATGTTTAATAGGAAAATCCACTATAAATGGCCATTTTCAATAGCTATGTTAAATTACCAGAGGGTAGAAACAGTATGTCACGTTGCTTTGTTCTGATCTTCTGAGAAATTTCACTCTCTGAGAAAATCATGGAATGTGTGTGTGTGATTTCAGTTCCAGATGTGTTGATATGTCGTGATGTCCAAACTCGACAGTTTGCAGGTGGTTTACCACCATACGCTTGTTCACTTGAGCTTTCGAACTATCCCAACATGTCTTGCGCATGTCGGCATGGTGAGTGGTTGATCACAGCTGCTATCGAAGCCTTGGTCGGGCTGCCAAAAACCATGTGATTTGCATTGTTTTATCATGTTTTATCTGCATAATAGATTAAACTCATACACTTTAATATTCTTATCGTCAGATGTCATCCAATTTCTTTATAGAACAGGTATTCCAATCAATACATTTTAACTACACATAATCAAATGCTGTTGTGTTTCCCAGGTCAGGTTTGCTTTTCTGCTTGGTGCCATGGTAGCAATATCCCAAATCTGCAGCACATCAGGAAAACCTCTATATATTTTTGGGTAAAACACAATGATTTCCTGTAACTCTCCCATAAACTAGTTCATTGCTGCTACCATAAATCACAGTAAATCAGTGTCCCCAGCGTTTTTGATATCAAATGGTATCACTATACCAGTGACTATACCAGCACTGCATGGTAGAGGCACTGGGTGGCACCCAAACTATACAATGATATTCCAACATGCTGTTTTTATTTTGGATGGATGTTGTTTTCACCAATCGATTTTGATGAACATTTACCTACCCAACCTTTAGAAGGGGTACAGTAACTGGTAATAATCACACATGTCGGTTCCATTCCCATGGTCATCATTATATAAATCCAATTATTCAAAATGTGTGACAAGATTGTGTGTTCTCGATTTTTTGTTAGACATATGTGACATACCCATTTCTATTAATTGTATCCTCATGTTTTCATGATTCGAGCGCAACGAATCTCAGCATTGCAGATCATCCAGCGAACTCCGCCTATCATGAAGCAGCTGAGAAACCCCGCGTTGATTCGTTTGGGCTTCTGCACCTCTCTCGAAGTCGAATGCACCGAAAAAGATTCAGATGAGGTTTTCTGGATGATTTTATCTAGTGGCTCCATTGTCAGCCTTAAAGAAATTGTGGTATATATCGGGTGCTATATAGTATGGCCACATGGCCCATGGCTTTAAATCAGATTTTGTATTTGGTATAGTGGTATATGTATATAGTCGCTATCAAGGACGACAACAGTAATCTTCCACCCATAGTGCTGCCTTTTAAGATTCCAACAAGGATCAGCTTTCTCGGTCTACCAGGCGAAGACCGCAACGCTCATGATGCAACAACTGCGAAACCCACTAGCCAGCATTGCCAACGGTTATTAAGGATCCTGGTTTGCAGTATGTATGTAAATAGGCTTTCTTAAGTAAAACAACCATGAAACACTCTACAATCAGTATATCATGGTTACGCTGGAACCATCGATCACACATCATGGCAATTCAACAACAATCTATCATGTGTGGCTGAAAATGGTGCATTCCGCCAAACCGGCCATTCTCAATGTGCAAATGAGAAATCGGTTCCCGGTAGATGTCAATTGCGGCCATGACTAGACTTTAGTTGTCCAAAATTGTCACGTGAATCAATACCATTCAGCCATGTCAACTAGTGCCTTCATAAACATGGTTGAAATGGTTTAAACCACTGGTTTAAATACCTGGTTTACCAATATTAAACCCGTGTTTCAACATAGTACCAATATTAAACACCTCCTCATTTGTGCCTTAAGGGGATGGATTTAACATTGATTTAACATAATTTGATCATGTCTCTAGAAGCAATGAAAATTACTAATGAAATCTAATGATCATAGTAATCCTAATGAATATACTTCTTACAAACATGACGTCCCCTTGTTTCTCGATCCACGCTTCACGGCGAAGTCGCGCCCATCCGTCCCCATTGCAGCGTAAACGCGGCTCCAGTGTAGATCCAACTACGAAGACCTTCGACGGCGATCTGAGGGAGTCAAGGTGCCAGGGGTGGTTGACCCATCATGACTTGGGATCTTGAACTAATTTTAAAGGCTACCCGGAAGGTCTAATTATGATTGAGATATGATGAAGAATGATGATAGGATATGATAGAATAGAGTGATATGTGATATGTATATATTATATATATATATAGTTTAGATACCATAGGGACAGACATGGATATTAAAATTATATAATCACCACCCTTTTCGTGGGGTGTAAGCATGGGAGACCTTCAAAAATGTAAGCAACAATTTTGACCCCTTCGTTTTTCTTTCCCGATATTATATTAGACCCCCCAATGTAAAGAACGGAGCCCCGGAAGATTTACATGAGTCAGCGACTTTATGGACAGTCGGTTTGAGTCACTGGCTTGGCAAGACTCAGCCGAACTTGTACCAGCCGAAGACACTGGCGTACCAGCAAAAGTACCTCCAGACGTCGACCATGAAACTGAACCCATTGAGTCCAATCAGTTGACAGCGGGCGAATGGCTTGAGCTTGGTTTGTACATGAAGGACAAGGATGACTTTAGGCATAGGATGGTTGCATGAGCCTATCTTGATTTTATCATCTACTTTGAGCTGTTTCTGCAAGTAATTATGGAACTTAGGCATAGGACGGTTACATGGATTTATCTTGATTTCATCATCTACTTTGAGCTGTTTCTGCAAGGAAATTTGGACCGTTGGTGTAGGATGGCTACATGAGTTTATCTTGAATTTATTATCTGAAACTGTTCCTGATGTTTCATGACATACTTGCATTTCAATGCATTTGAGATTTGGGCTCTTAGAAATTCTTTCGAAGTCCCTAGATTCGCTCATTTTGGAGCATGCCGTACCAGTTGGAGACTGGCGTTCGAAGCGACCGCTACATGTTCAAGGTTTCTTGGTTACCTATTTGGTTGCCATGTTTCTATGCTGCCCTCGCTATTACGTTTGATGAGTACCTCAACTCCATCAAATTTCTTCAACAGGACGAAGTTGGTTCGGGAATTGTCGATGTCATCAGACAGAATGCAAATGGCGCAATTCTGTACATTTTCGTGTACAGTCTGTATCGCCTTTGTTCTGACTACACGACTTTGCTCTTGGATTCTGATCAGATTCCGGACGAAGTGAAGATGACCTTGAGAGCCATTGAATTGGTATTTCCTGGAGTGGCTACTACACTGTCAAATTGCGAAAGCTTTCTGATATATTTGCTCAACTATTTGTCACCTTATTATGTGGCGACGAACATTGTGCAGGGCTGCTTTGCTCTGAAATCTCGCATTGAAAAGATCTCCACCCTTGATGGATACACTGAGTGGTTCAAAGCTCTTCTGAGTCGTCGTCACCCTCAGCTACACTATTTTACACTACAATGCGCTAGACTACACTACACTATACCACGCTACAGTACACAACACTACAGTACACTATAATACACTACAATACGCTACACTAATTACACCACACCACAACTACATTTGCAACTGCAACTACACTACACTAATTGCACTACATTACAGCTACAACTTACAACTACAACTCCACTACACTACAACTACACCTACACCTACAGCTACAACTACAACTGCACTACACCACACTACATCCAGCAGTTGTGGTGAGGTGACCACTGCAACCATTGCAATCACTCCAGAAAACACAACTCCAACCACCTTTCGGTCCATCAGTGGATTCGCCCTGCCAACCGTGAGTGACAACAACCAACCCTTCCTATAGGTTTCCTATTTTTGAAACTTCCGCCGCCGCCTTGCGCGGTACTACTGGTATAAAATTGTAATGATTACCTATATCCTCCCGGGCTCTAATGTATCCATAAACCATGGGTTTTTCACCCCATAATTTGAGTTCTGGGGGGTTTCCACATAGCTTGACGGTTGTGGAACCAGAAATTTCATAGAAAATAGTGATTTTCCAGAATTTTTATAGAACAATAGATAAAAATAGTGATTTGCCATCGAAAGTTCATTTAGCGATATGTTACGGTATGTTTGCCTTCCATTTGGGTTGCTGTAGACCAAACCCATTGCTCCAGAGGAGTTCCTGCAACATTTCCTTTTAACGACTTCCGGGATTGATGGAATATGATTTTTGGCATCCACTCTATTGATACAGAGTCAGCATATGTTCTACCCCTGCGCCGAATTTTGGTTGGACGACCTCTGAGACTGCTGCTATCTGGACCAGGGTGGGCTACTCAACTTACTCAATCTTTCCTGTCCTTTACTTGCGTCCCCCTGGTTAAAAGTTGGTTTACATAGACATCACTCACTATTATAGATATACTGATTACTTGTGTGTACCATAAACCATAGCGAAACTAGTCTTAGCTATAAACCAACTTTGAAAACTATGGCTATGGGCACCACCTTGTAGGCAATTCTGTTAGGCCTTGAGTTGTTAAGCCTGTTAGACCTTGTAGGCAATTCTGTTAGGCCTTCAACTTGTATAATGTTTCAAAAAAAAACGCATAGCAAACAACAAAATTTTGTCCGTTTGAATGGCAGAGATGATCCACAAAATGCCACGCCTAGTTTCGAAAGATTGTAAAGGGAAAAACTTCCAATATTGCCCACACTTGGTTTCTACTCCTTAGATTATCCATGGTGATTTATACATCCCGAAAGTTCAACACATAAATATTATATGGGTTTGTTCGACCACCAACCCGAAAAAATTGGTGTTAATCCATCCAAGACAGGGTATCCCTCTGCAGATTCTAGTGGAGACTCATGGCTGGTTAGTAAGCAGACGGCATATCCCAATTGTTAAGGCCATTTCAGACTTGGGAAACATGTTGGGTGTCGGAATTGGGAGCTATACCCGAAGATATTCGATATTTCAAGTGATCTGGTTGGTGGTTTGGAACATGAATTATATTTTCCATAATATATGTTATAATTCTTCCCATTAACTTTCATATTTTTCAAGATGGCTAAAACCACCAGCTAGAAATAATATTCCCCAAGATATTTCCCCACAGGTCGCCCAGGTCGCCAGCCGGTCCCAGCCGGTCCCAGCAACGCTCCAGGTATGGCGGAAGAAGAAGCTTCTTGGGATCAATCTTTGGAGGAATGGCTCATCACTGAGGCCGGGTAGCTTGGAACTTCAAAAATGTTCCTTCAGAACGGGGGAATGGATAAGTCCAATCAGTTCAGAGAATAACACCTATACTATTGCTGTAATGAATATTTAATAGTTGATAATCATTGTAACAGTTGGTTTATCAATGGTAGGGGAATGGATAATTGCAACACTACCATGAGAAAATCGTGATAGCACCCTTAGCTAAGTAATAATGTTTACATATGTCCGCCATTTCATGGAGAATGGTGAATAATGGATTGATAACACATATAGTTTTCATGGATCATGCTTGATCATCAAAGTTCGTGATGGTTAAACATCCCATTGTTCATTAATTAGACAGCCCCGGTGTCGTCCCAAATATGCGGTTTCGTCCCCTACTCAACCATGGTTTTTGGGGAACGGATTATACCTGGGGAACGGAGATCTGCGATTCTTTTGTGGTGGCCATTTAGAAGGGTCTGTAGATGATCGGCGTGGAAAATCGGGGGATTGTCACAGCCAAGTAGGTGAAAGTCGCTGCAATTCTCTCTTTGGATATGAGGAATCCACATGAATCCAGCATATTTACTCACCATTTTGCTAACTTCAGAGTTTTCAATTTTCATGTTCTTTTTTCAAACAGCTCTTCCCAAGTGGCCACGCGTCACTTGTAAACATCATCCATACGGCTCGGCGCAGGGCTACTGCTATGCCGCCGGCATGGCGCAGTTGGAGGATGGCGCCTTCTACGCGGCAGCACCCCAGGAGGCTGAGGCAGCTGAAACTTGGGATTTCAGGTGGGGGAGTAGTGATAAATCTGGTTCAGTTTCCAAAGAAATCTGGCAGGAACGCACGCAAAAAAAAAACATATCCATGTGACCATGTGAACATAATTATAGAAAATCAAGATAATATATGAACACTGGGAGCTACATTAATCTTTTTTTGGCGTTTCCCGAATCTTGGGCCCCTCAAAAACAGTAGCCGGTAGCCTTGCCGACGCGACCAGGCTGGATGGGGCTTCATCTTCAAGGAGGACCATGAGCAGATGATCATGCAAGATGTCCGCAAGCCCCAGTCCGATGTTCAGGGCACCTGTTCTCATGTTTCGGTTCTCAAACCGGGTGGTTCAATGGTGAATTATCATAAACCATTCGATACTGGATGATCCAGTAACTAATGTGAGGTTTCCCAACCAAACAAATGGCTGGCTACTATACCCCTCTTATGAAAGCAAGGTGTTCCATGGTTTTCCCGATGTTGGTTGGATGATAACTTGGGGTAGCCGAATGACTTAGGAAAGTTCCACGTTGTGGAAATGAAGAAGTGTTGTAAAGTTCAAAAACTGTTGGTAAAACGGCCTACCATGATGTAAAAAAAAACGCATGTTTTCTGTTGGATGGTTGCCTGATGCCAAACTCCTCAGCCAAGGACATGTCAGAAAAGAAGATGACCATTAACGAGGACCGCTACCACGGTTGGCGCTTCCAACCGCATGTCTTCAGTTATGGCCATGAATTCTGTTTTTTAGATGGGATTATACATTCCTTAGATTTCCTTAGTACTTATAACTGGTAGAGGGATGCTTATTGTGCAATAACTCTACCAGTTTTGATGCCTTCTTTGGATTTGTTGGGTCCAGTTTTCAAAGGCAGGATGAAATCTTGGTGGACTAGAAATGGCTACGATGGAAGCGACAGAAATGGCGACCTTTACTATGGCTGTATGTCACTTTGCTACATAGTAAAGATATAGTAAAGTGACATACAGCCATAGTAAATCATGATAAATCACTACGAACTGTATGATTAGTATTTTAGTTTTGAAGATACCGGACCGCATCAGCCCATCCGTTCCAAGCCCTGAAAGTCACAGGCCTCAGCATTGAAATTCGCTGCAGAGAACCTGAAAGCTCCTCCAGAGGGATTGTGGTTGGGTGGCCAGACGCTTGTCTGAACTTGGGTGGTCGTTGGTGCATCCACATGAGGCATTATTCAAGGGCTTGGGGGGAAGATAGTTTGGCAGTTTGGCATGATTAGTCTTTGATTATGTGTATGTTAATTATGTTACTGTATGTTTTGGTGCCAAACTTTCGACCACTACTATAACTCCCTGAACATTTGGATGGCAAAGTACATGAGTTGGCTGCTTACCATGGCTGTTTTTTTTTTTCTGTTGGTTTGGATCAAAGTAGTGCTGGAAACACGCCTCCATCAGAGCAGTTTTCTGACTGATGCCATCTGAAATGAGCTGGGTGCCATCTGGTTATGACTAACAGTTCGCCATGGAAGCCATGGCCCATAGAAATAGCTGGTTTACCGAACTTAAAAATGGTGGATCTTTCCATGGCGAACTGGCAATGTCATAACCAGATGGTATCTTAAAGTTTCATAATGTTCCATTCCATGATATCATGCCCAGAAGTGGGATGCTTATTCCAATTCACTCCTTTTTTTTTTACTGAGATGTATAGCTCATGCAGCTCCAACAATGCAGTGGCTCCAGCTCTTTTTGGATCCCCTGGATATCCAGATCTATGATCTGCACGGAGGAAGTACAAGATCACTCGTACAGACAAGGAGTACCAGGTTGGTGATCAAACGTGCCTCGGACGAATGCCTGGAATGCCTGAGACAGGCAACATTGTTGGCAAATGTGGCAAAATAGACATAGCAAGCGCCAAAAGATGCCGTCGTTCTATGTTTTGTTTGTCTGTTAATAGGAGCGATGTTGCTGATGAAGACAGGGATATAAAGGGGTACCCAACCCCTATCACAACAGATCTCCTTATTCGTTCCCGTTTGGAACATCATGTATCTGCAAGACATCTGATGTCCTCAGGTTCATCTACATCTTTGCCGCAGCGCCAAAGAAGGCTGAGACAGCGCCTGGTGTCCTTTCGGTTGGGATGTACCCTCAAGTAAACCAACATAGCTATGGTATGCTATGAGAAGATAGCCTGATTATAGATGATTTACCTACTAACAATGATGATTTTCCATATAGTATCTGTTAGTTTGCAGGAGGTAGATACATCTATCAGGTTATCAGGATCTTCACAAAGACTCATAGGATCTCATATAGGTATACCAAGATTCTTGTCCAAAGGCCGATTCTACGGGCTGTTTCCATGGTCATGCGCTTCTGGGAAGCATTGGAAGTGTCATTCCTTGGTTACGCCGCTATGTTGTCACGGCCAGGGTGTAAGCATTGCAGTGACAAAGACACAGATCATTTGCGCCTTTTTCGATGTCCGGGCCTCTGGGCTTGGGTGGACGGCAGGTTCTCACAGACTGGGAAGATGCTTGAGATATATAGGTTTCATTCAGTTCCGGCAAATATCACATGCTTGTAGCCTTTGGCAATCTAACAGTGGAGACGGAGATTCCCCCACTTGAAGATCACTGTCCCAGTGGCAAGAACTGGCAAGAATATTGTTAGTCGCTATAAGTCGCTATGTTTTTGCCTATGAGAAAAACTAGAGCCGTTCGGTGGATCAATCGTTCAGTGGCTAAAACATCCATGGCTTGTGTGGGAAGATGTGGGAAGCGTCCCTGTGACAGTGGATCAAAATCTAAGAACCCAATCTCTTGGATCTTCAGCCTGATTTGGAAGGTTGTTTGATCCTTGTTCAAAGAGAGGCAGAAGCATTGAGTTGTTTTTTGATTCTGCCCTCGAATGTGCCCACATAGTTGCTGAAAATGAGCCTGTTCCAATGTTCCTAGGGTTCCCCCATGGACTTTATACCAATATGTGCGCCTTTGAAACTTGGAGATTTCGTTGCTCATGCTACTTGGCAAGTCAAATCTCTTCGGTTCTTCCGTTTCGTTTATTTTAGCCTGTCAAACATTAGCAAGTCTACCTGGATCCATCTAAACTTGAATACCAGTACTAGGCTTCCCATTGGAATCTCAGGACCAGAAACATGGGAATTTATCTCCGGGCATGGACACATATATAGAACAAATCCCCGTAATTCCCGTAAATATTGCATCATTTGATATCATTTGATATATTACTATAATGGAAATCCCAACATGAAAAAAACAATCAACTAATTCCCCATGGATCCCAAGATTGGTCGGAAATCGATTAGATTCCATGGATTTTTCCATATTTTTCCCCAAAAAAAACATGACATTTTGATGACGTCCCCATGGATCTCGTCCCGTCCTCCACGTGCGGTGAGTCATTTCGCAGGAGGAGAAGGGGCAGACGGCTGGAAACTGCACTAAGGCGCCATTTTGGGATCGAAAAAAGCCCTCGAAAGATAGGAAGCGCTCAACATGAGAACTGTGGAATTCACCATGAAACATGGGGATTCCACCATGGAGAAATGGGAATTTTATCATGAAAAAGCTGGGATTTAAGTTATTTAACGAGGAAGACCTCTGGATTTAATCATGAAAAACGGTGATTCAACCATCAAGTTACTTCGGTTGTAATTCGTAACCATCAAAAAGTGGTGCTCTTATTCATAATTGATGGTTAGGACTGGGGTAATTATATGTAATTATCCCACAATTGCTTCTTGTATGAATTTGCCCCGTTTTTCTTCTTGGTCCCGGGCTGTTTGGGGAAACCAATGGTTGAGAGGAGGAACAAGGGGATAAGCTAGGTACCCACTTAGTAAAGGAAAACGCCTGTGGGGTTCATTTTTTGGAAAATATTTTTTTTCAAGGGTTTCCCATCCGGCGGTGCTATCCGCTGCAGTTTTAACACCAGGTTCCGGGCAAGGTCAGGGCCCAAAAGGTAAGGGCTGACCCAGCCTTCTGATCTCATTTTGATCTCGTTTTTTCCCTGGT
>Ga0126342_10010391_pt1:0-15000 | contig 16647 bp, 20 predicted proteins | sample Cyp1metagenome_FD_92528 | JGI IMG/M metagenome (GOLD analysis project Ga0126342, IMG submission 92528) | Coral microbial communities from Lord Howe Island, Old Settlement Bay, Australia - Cyphastrea 1 metagenome | ecosystem: Host-associated > Invertebrates > Cnidaria > Coral ... | reverse complement strand
GGACCAGATTAAGCGTTCCATCAACATCGCCAAGAGGCATAGAAGTAGCCATTGTGAATGAAGCATTCCTGGCATAGGAAGCCATAGGACCCTCAACCCTCTTTGGTCCCCACTAGGCAGATCCAGGAAAATGTCTGGGTGAGTTCAATCTTAGATAATCTTAGGGATGAGGAAAGATCTCAGTCTCCAAAGCTGTGCATTGCTCAGCTACTTTTGTCCGGCAGCCAGTGATCCGTCTACATTTGATGCCCAAAATACATGGAAAATAAAAAACGAAATTCGCACTCCACACCCCACACCTTTCACAACAGCAATGAAAGATCCATGTCCATGGAAATGTTGGGGCAATCAATTCACCATGAGATCTTCGATACACCGGGCCCGACCTGCAACTTGATGATGCTGGGATGGGAGCAACACGCATCAAGCATGATAGCCTGGAACGGCTATCACGCCCCATGGGATGCCATGGCTTTGGAATGCAGCCTTTCTATCCTGACATGGTGAAGGGACTACGGGGTTAGAAAGAAATATGTCTAGGATTACCTTGTTTCTGGCAAACTAAGCGAACCAAGTTGGATCCATCTACAATTCATGATCTAACCCCTGTAATCCGAATCAGAAGGGCCGATGCCACGGACGCCTGCTGTTTGATCAACTCAGGTGAGCGATCATGTTTGGAGCTACGATCACTTTTCCTGGCCGCGAACGGTGGACAGATCCTCTCCCAACCCATCTGGAAAAAAATGTAAAAATGGGGGCACCACTGCACCCACACCATTAGCATCATTAGCTATTTTTTCTCCTAAAATCCTACAACTCATCCAATTTTGCTGGTCCCATGAATTTTAGCCCATGCCAACCCCCGATCCACAAAGCCCGCAGCCAAGCCACCGCAGGTTGTGTTGCTTACATGCCATCAATTTCTCCTTGGATGACCATTGAGGACGCAAAAATGGCCCTCAGATCTTAGTACTGCCAGCTGGCTGGTTCATATGTACAGGATTTTTTGTTGAAATTGATAAGGAAACCTGCCAACAACCCATCCATTTCTGTGCATTGAGTTGCATGTTGAGAAGCCACCATCGGTTTGATCTGTTTGCACCATTCTTCCGAATACGGAACTTGTGGCCGGGCAATTCAACCATCCAGTTCAGTTGTGCCATAGCTGATGGGAATCCGTTACTTGAAGATTCTTTACACCCGTAATATCTGACATGGAACCCGACCAATGGGTTTGGAAGATGATTTTTCTACACTGGCCTAGGATTGTTTGGGTTTCATTGGGTTTCGTCGTGTTAGGAGGTGTACCCATTGAAATAGGTGCTTCCTAGTGTATTGCGAAGTGTTCATCCACCCAGTATATTGGAGAGGTCAACTGTTTGTGTTACGTTGGTGGCATGGACTGTCAACCAAGAGCCATTCAAAATTATGATCTCACAAATCACCAGAACGCGCAGTTGGTCCGTCCATTTGCGAAGACAAAAGGGCACTATCTTGAGCCTTGCCAAAGGGGGATTTTGGGAATTCTGTCAAATGCCAAGGGTCGGTTTTCATGTCCGTGACCAGCCGGATGACTACCATAGTTCTCTTGGAGAGCATGTAGTCAGAAAAGAAATACCTTTCCAGTCGCAAGAGCGCGTCTCGTGTGCGCGGCTAAACCCCAGTGCCAATGGGATTCACTCACCACACTCAGTGAAGATGCCCGAGGGCGACTACCATGGCGAATTATTGGGCCCATATCATCCTGGAAAGCAGATCACAGCCCCTCTTGACCTATTTTTTGCGCTGAAATTCCTCATCTTTCCCTGTCATCTCTCCATTGCACATCTCTCCATTGCGCCACGCCCCATCCTTCGCCCCGAACGCTCCAGCCAAGGGTCAGATGGGCCACGTCCGCATCATTCAACTGAGAGGACAAGGCGATGGTTCAGGGGGCTACTGTGGTTTTCCTGTTGAGATAATTGTAACTGGTTTTAACTGACGATGGGATTTGGGAGTTCCAATGGTTCCAAATGTTGAGAGAAACACTGGAGTCCCTAGAGGGCACACCCCAAATGATACCTGGGGCGTTACAGGATTACCCTGTTCTGACTGCCGCTGAACACTGCTACTATTCAATTGCATCTGCACTCCCACCGTTTTAACTGCCTGAACGAAGCCCTTTTCGGTTCCCAGGAAGTAACCACCCGTGGCTGCAGATCCAAGGCTCAATAGCACCGAGTTTTATAGCCCTCAGCATCCCAAGGCTTGGATGACCCGACGTGAAACACTTACAGAATCAGCTATTAAAAGGCCTGGTTTCCTGGAGTAATCGGCCACTCCCCATGATGTAGCTAAAAAATGCTAAAAAGATCTAAAAAGAACATGTTGGTTCCTCTTTTGAGTGATGCTTCTGTTGAGTAAGTGACACACGGAAGCTAGCAGCTAGCCGACAGGAACTAAGATATGAAGCACATGCTTGCGCTACGTTCATCAGTTTGAGCAACGAGAACATTGATGTTCACTTTTACTATCTGCAATCTCTCCTCCGCATAGCGTGCCGTGACGAAGGCAAAGAAAGGGTGAGTCTGTGCGTGCCGTGTACAGATTCTCAGCCAGTCGTGCTATACATTGCTATACCAATGAAAAATCATCTCGGATTCCCGCCCCCAGGGGGCCCCACAATCCATATATGCCATACCCAGGGTCCCAGGGTCCCAGGGCCATCTGCATCCAAGTTGCGCTATTCGGTCCTCCAAGGTTTGAGGGTCGAACATCAAGTCCTCAGCGCCAGCGCTGCCCTAGCGCCCTACAACTGTCAGAAACGTCGAGGAACGGCAAGACAAAGGCATCCTGTTCTGTTCAGTGAAATGTTGTGAAACCTTAGAAGTAGAACATTACAGTAGCTTTCCGAAAAATGGCATGGGTTCATTAGGAACTTTAAACTTAGGTTCATGCCGGGAAAGGAAGCAAAAATTGCTTTTCACATTGATTTTCTTGGTTATGTATATATATATGGCAGTGTGTCAAAACCTTGTACCCCTGTAGTTCACATCAAAATAGCTGGGATTTATGGATGTTCATCCCCCTAAAAATGGTATTAATAGGTACTGATCCATAGCCATATATATATATATATACTACATTATATATATATATATACATATACATTATAAATATATATATACTACATGTGTGTGTACCCTCCGGTGTCATCAGCTCCGTGGTAAATCCCACGAACGCTCCGTTTTTTTTCTCGGTATCCGCACCCGGCATTCAGCTCCCATCGTCGTGGCCTGGCGATCGAGGCGCCCGGCAACGAGAAAGAAATCTATGGAGCCCTTTTTCTGCACATGTTTTATGTATATGTATATATATAGTCATCCCCAAATAGATGGAAAAGTAAATCCCTACTAATCTGATGGTGATTTACTTTTCCATCTATTTTGGGATGACTATATACATTGATTTAAAAGAAAATGATATGATGTCTATCATATCTGCATTTAGAATCTATATCTATATATTTTTTACACGTATGATATGTATATTGAAATCTCGGGGTCTGTATTTCTGCTAGAAATATATATGCGTAGAAATATGATGATGTATATGTATATATAAATGTCATACCTGTGTGTAAGTGTAACCCTCCATTGAATGAACATATATAGATATCGAAAACCTACAATTTACAGTAGATCAGTTTCCTTGGTGGCCCATGGTTTTGCACATCTATGTCTATATCCCCAAAATGCTGATGGCTGCATACTATCTAATCTACATGTTGAATGGTTAAGTTCCCACACCTTTGCCAATTTGATACTTGAATCCCCGTGTTTGATGGTAGATTTCCATATTTAATGCTCAATTTGTGTGTTTTTGCATAGCGTTTGGTCAATCTACCGGAGGCACACTATGGCTCGCACTGCTCGCCTCTTCCTCAGGCTCGTCAGACTTCCGTCGAAACGACAACATGGACGACAGGGAACCCAAGGACACCTCGGCCCAGATCCATGGCGAAAAGCGCTTCAGGAACACTCTATCCCTACATATCCCTACAAAAGAGGTGTCAACATGGTGAGTTCATGCCCGGGAAAAGGCCCAGAATTCGACCGGACAGGTCATTGAATAGTAGACCATGATGATCAGCTAATCAATATAGGACGCGCCAGAAGCTACAATGGTACCAGCACTGGGGTCCAAAGATGAAATACCCCAAAAACCATAATACAATAGCTGCATAAACTACAACAGTTCAAAAATCAAAAAGCGATCATGTTTATCGGATTCGAAATGTGAAACCTATAACATTTCTCATGAGTTCAGTCGAAAATCTACGAGATTGTCATTCTTCAAATGTGCTCCCATTATCCTATTGTTTAAGAATATCATGAAAAATTCCCAAGAAATATCAGATCTTAACGCAGAAAGGTTCTTCCACTAGGCTCCAGGCTCTCCTGAGGAACGAAGCCTGGTCGATTACATTTTAACCTCCATAAGTTGGGACACAACAACCACTATGGCGAAAAAAAAACTCTAACTGCATCTCCAAGTAGTCCAACGGGTTTTCTACAGGAATACCGCTGAATACCTCATAAATCGGACTATCCGCTGTCGTCTTCCCAAGATGGAGCAAAAAAAGAGTGTTCTAGTTTTTTTTTAGATTACATCGAAGGCACTGAAAGACTGAAAGAAACTAATTTGGGCCATTGGCTATATGGAGGTTTCCTGAAATGGGGGGACCCTCAATTCTCATCCATTTTAGATTGGGATTCTCCGCTATAAATAAACATGTTAGATTGAGATTTTCCATGTAAACCATCCAGCGATAAAGGGGTACCCCCATGACTATGGAAACCCCCAAAACTAGAACCACTTTCTTAATCATTAAGAACCATTAATAGTCATTAATCACCATTAAATCACCATTAAATCACCATTAAATCTGCGCCTTGGTGGTCGTCGTTGCTACCGTCTCCTTGGAGTTTTTGCGCACCAATTCCTGGCCGGTCGCACTGAAGCCGGTCCCATCAATGGCTGGTGGTTCCTTCTATTGAAATATTTATGTATTTAAATATACACAAATATAATGTGTATCTATATATATATGTGTGTGTGTGTGTAAAACAACTAGATACAACTGGATGAAACTCTATTTAGTTGTGCAGTGACATAACTAGGGGGTCTCACCCTATACATTTTTTGGATCTTTATGGGGCCGTCCATCTTGGAAACACGTCTCTTGTTTTCAATACAAACATCCAACAACCATGGATCCGCATTGTGGCCAAACCTGAAGTCTTCTTTAAAAACAAATATAAAACAAAACAAAACAAAACGTTCTGATTCTAGGCAAACAACCGTCTTACAGCCAATGACTGCTGATATTGATGTAACAAAGCCTCATTGGGCTGACAGGCAAGTCAACCGCATTTTTTCAAATGGGTGACTGAAAAATGGAAAGAAAATCCATCGAACACGTGACCAGTGCCAGAACCATGGGGATCATTCTGGCCCAACATGTGAAGGGTTGCCAAACAACCAGACCTACTCTCAACAACAATGTTTTCATCCAGCTCCTATGGCCTTCCCTGGTCTTGAGACGATCTTTCAATTCAATCGCCGGCAGCACGGTATCATCAAGCCGACCCAAACTGATGGATCTCTTGATGCTGGCAGCACAGCCCATGCTCTGTTCCTGGAAACATTTTTTGAAACCACGACCATGGAAATATGATGAAATATGGATTGGTCGGGCGTTGACGCAAGATGGTGTGTTGCATCCAGAAGAGCAAAACACCCATTTTTGTGTGTGTGTGTGCATGTGTGTGTGTGTGAATGTGTGTGTGCGTGTGCATGTGTGTGTGTGTGCTGTGCGTTTTTATAACCTTTCTATCACGAGACATTCAACATATCTTCACAGATCACTACAGTTCGCAACATGGGAAGCACAAACCATCTGATGTGTAACTCCAAGAATCCACCCGATCCTTGTTAGCCTACCCTGGGTTTGCGCGCGGCATTGCCCATACTTGAGCCAAGACACACGTCAGCAAGGGAAACACTGAACCACATGCCCTACGGTCGTTTAAGGAATTGTTTGTTCAATTTGAAACAGATTGTTCTCCTCCCATGTCACTTGGCCATAAACCCCCACATCCAATGTTTTTGTGTGTGGCATCCTTCTGACTAGAGAAATCTCAGCAAAATCAAATGTTTTTTTTTCCCTTCCTTAAAAGTTTTGGTACATTGCGTTCAAATTAACACCACAAGTAATGTTCTCCTTAATGCGTTTTCCATCTAAAATGCCAACGTTTCATGTCAGGACTGGTTCATACCTTGTGTGAATAGATAGGTAGAACATGGAATTGTATTTCTGGAACCCTCTGGGCAGAAGTGGAAATAAAGCAAAGCACGGTATGATTTTTTTTGCATTTCTGAAGGGGTAATGAAAGAAGGCCATACAACCTGTGTGCTACTGCCAGCTGTGCCAAGTGGGGAGGACCCTTTTCTTGCCAAAAAAACATATTTTCGGGGAAGCTGACCATTTAGAGTTTTCAGAAAGGAAACCTTTTGAACCACACAAGAACGGTTCAGGACGGTAGTGTTTTCATGTTTTAAGTTCGTTGCTTTCCCGCCGTTGGTGGGAGGCCTCTGGAAATAGTCTATGCAGATATCCTTGCAACCTAACAACCTCAAAGTTTCCCTGCCTGGTACTTCTTAATTTTGGCACGTCTTTGTTTTACTGTGTATTTAAACACATATCTATCTATCTATCTATCTATCTATCTACCTACCTACCTACCTACCTACCTACCCACCTATCTATCTATCTATCTATCTATCTATCTATCTATCTATCTATCATTATCTATCTATCTATCTACCTACCTATCTATCGATCTATCTATCTCTGGACATGGGCCAACCGCACCTATTAGATGTAGTTTGGTTCAAATTCCCTCGCATACAAACTGTACAAAAAGATCGCGTGTCCAAACCCAGTCATGGTGGCCGGCTTCGTCAACCCAGCTACGGCAGATTGGGAAGTAGTTGTGGCAAAAAACGTTTAAATTATCATCCCATTTTTTCGGAAGGCGTCCTCTGCTTTGAACTGGTTGTTGTGGAAAATGCTATCAAAAGGACACCACTTGACTACGTGTTTTGACCAACCACATATTCCAGCGACTTTTGTGCCAAATGAAAAATTGACGTCCTGATAATGTAAAGCTGATCACTCACACTCATCCACACGAATCATCGTATCTCTCCAAGGTTCATCCTGCACACGGACCTGACCCAACCAACCAAAGACCGAAGCATGCGACGTTGTACGGCATCCATTTGATTCTGATCAGATGCGGTTAACGGCATGGTGATCGAACTGAACAAGATAGTAGGTGTCACAACTGCATCAAACAAACGCAAGCGTAGCTTGACAGAAATGTGTTTATGTGTCAACATTTCGCGATTCAACAATTATCGACATGGACATATTACGTCATATCATCACATATGCATAGTCATCGGATTTCTGAAACCTTTCCCAAACCCAGACTGCAGATTTCAATCCTGGTTGCTTTTCGAAGGAAGAATAAAAATCGAAATATCAAACGATGCGCATGCCGCGTACGCACCTGAAGTTCCAACCCGTGCAAATCCACATGCAGCATTTGCATTGCATAAAGCTTGTATGCCACATCACTCCTGAAACACCTGAGAGTCACCTAGCCAGTCTTTTGTACTTCAACACATGGCAACCCAGCCCAACCCCCATGTTTTTCTTTTTTTTCTATTTCTTTACACATGAAAATTCCAAGAGGCGGGTGGTTCTTATTTTCTGCTTGACTCTCAATGCAACTATTTCTGCCTAGGCGTGGTTTGACAAAAAAATCATTTCAAAGCCAGACACGCATGAAAAATGCTGCCATGCTCCAAGCGGAATGCTCGTTGAAAGCGTTAGTTCGTCTTACTACTTCGACAATGTGTCAAAACGGCCTTTTATTTTCGAGGGCTTGGAACACCACATTTCAACAAATGTCTGGTTTCAATGCCAAAAATTGGAACCTGATTGTGAGAATACGTTACGTGTATCTACATGCATCTATGTACATGTATCAATGTGTTTGGTAGGGTTTGGTATGTATGTTGGACATCATGTGTGCACAGGTGTGTCGCATAAACTTGCACGCCATGCAAAAGTCCATTATGGTTTGATGGGACTATAATTTATAAATTTTCAATTCATGGTCCTCCCTTGGGAAGAATTGTCATTACCTGCTGTCCGGATGCCTGCACGGTACAATAGTATGTTTGGATGTGCTGTTTTTTTTTGCTACGTAAACACCAAGGATGTCAAAGTGGAAAACATCCATTTCATGCACATGACACCAATCAACTACAGTCCGCACACACGGTGCTGTAAACACGAATTCTTTATACGACTGCCGCTGACTGTCACAGCCCCTTGACGGTACGCACCCAAAGTCAGAACTCACCTTACGCCAAATTTGCATATCATTGTTGTGAATCACATGTCATTTCGCCTTTCAGCTGCCCCTGAGCGAAAACGATTTCCATGACCGTTGGATGCTAATAATGCTGAACCTGCTGGACAATCTTCATGAGGAAAACAATCCACAACCCATCGCCGAGAAAAGCACATCCCCACTCAGCATGTCTGAAATACAACTCTAACGATGGCCAACCCAAACAGAAAGTTGCAGAATGTGAAACGTCTCCGTCTCCTAGCCTCCTAGCAACTTTCTGCTTCATGCTAGAGGCCTGCCTATTTTCGTCCAGGATGCCACGCATCATAAGCCGTCATGCACATTTTGCTTGCGATTCTTTCATCATCTCCACACTGGAACGTTTGAATTCAATATCCGAAGCAGCTCAAAGGTGATCTTGCCATCTGAGTTGCCCGAAGCTTTTCACCATCAACGACAAACTGCCAAGTTTGTCTCTGGTATCTTCCGCCCATGAATTAAAAAAACATATCCTACAAACGATTACAACCCCACCTGCGGCTGTTGCAAATGATGCTGCGACACTTCCTCCCAACCAGGCGCACTTGAATCAAAAAAAATCAGATTGGCAAAAGCGTTAGCTATGGTATGCCAACATCAAGGTGCACGCTACGAATTTGAAGTTGACAGAGGCGTAGTTTTTGCACCTGTGGTTCGTGGGAACGCCGAGTGTCCGGGACAGTGATGGGACAGAAGATAGACATGCGCAACCACAGAAAGAGAGACATACCGGACAAGAAACATCACCTGCGCCTCCCTCCACGGCTCCAAAAAAATGTCTGTAGCACATGTCTCCGGCGCCATTTTCTTGCAGGGGTTCCGTCAGCTTCTACGTCTCTTAGCATTAGATTGGTTGCCAAGGTTGGCCACCCTTTTTTCTTTTGCTAGACTAACGAGCAATGGGTTGGAAAACACTAAAACATTCAACAAGGAACGTTGGTCCTCCAACTGTGCATTTGCTTTGAAAATCATGAGCACGCCGCGCGTCTTGCCTCAGCAACAGGGTGGTTACCTTGTGCACAGGTCCATCGATCGATCCAAAGCCCAGCTTCGCCGCTATATTCCATCGATCCATCCAAGGAAGCTTAACAACAATGTATTTAAAATCATCCACAAAGGATCTGTTCACCTATGGGCCCCCCCGGAAGGGGAAAAAAGAAAGTATGAATTGTATACATTAAATTTAAAAAAATGGTACTAGACATGTACATACGCAACGTACGTCCGTCCATCCGTCCGTGCGTGCGTGCATGCGTGTGTGCGTACGTAGGTAGGTAGGTAGGTAGGTAGGTAGGTAGGTAGGTAGGTAGGTAGGTAGGTAGGTAGGTAGGCAAAAAGGTAGGTAGGTAGGTAGGTAGGTAGGTCCGTATGTATGTATGTATGTATGTATGTGTGTATGTATGTATGTATGTATGTATGTATGTAGGTAGGTCCGTATGTATGTATGTATGTATGTATGTGTGTGTGCGTGTGTGCATTTGAAAAAATATAAATATATTAAGCAGCCCCGCATCCATAGCTGAGAAACAAAATCGCGGCAACATGTTCATTTATGTCTCTTCCACACATTCATTCTCCGACGCGCTCATGCTCAAAAAAATCTGCAAACGCTGACGCTCACTGTTTTTCAACCGAAATGGGAAAAGTCCAGGTTTCTTGCATCTCACGCCCCCTTCCACCGTACGGTAGGGCAGCCTTATTGAGCAATGTGCTGGTGGAATCCTGCTCCCGATACATATTGCGGAAAGACTCCAGCACGTGATTGATTTGCTTTGACAGAAAGCGTCAAAGTCAATCATTGACTGGCGCGACGCTTCAATGCGCTGCAGCCAGTTGGCATTTATCCACGGGTAGGTCTCTGCACGGTAACCTACCTCATCTAATTGGATCAGGGTGGATGTCACTAGGTGCTGGAGCGTTGCCAGGCGCTGAAGGCCTTGCAGATGGCTTGTGCAGATGTGCCACCAAGCGCTGATTTGCTCGATGGTGCTGCTGCATAGGTGGCGGGTGAGCCACTCCTTCAAGGCGGGGCAATCGCCCGAACCCTCCCACCTCACCCTTGACCAAGTAACTCAAAAAAAACAAAGAATTCAAACTGTCCAGTCCAAGCTGTCCAAGTTTCATCTGACATCGTCGATTGAATGCAAGATGCACCCATTTTCAATAAAAACTGCAAATGCTGACGCTCACGGTTTTTTCAACCGAACTGAGCGAAGTTCAGGCTCCACACACAGTTCCACCTCCCCCTCCTTCAAGAGGGTGTCACCTTCTAGCTCGGGCGGTGTCGAATATCCGTCGCAATTTTTTCACACGCGCCCTTAAACTCTCAGGCGGCAAATCCAGTGCTAAAATACGCGAAGGAACTTCCTGCTGCAGAATCGTGGTAAGGGATTTCGCCATGGGAGTGCATTCGCGCTGAATGCGGGCAAATATGCACCGACCTCTTCCTTGGATGGTTTCAGGTGCGTCGTGGTTGTGTCGGTCATTGAAGCTTTGAACCTCCTCGCAGCGGACGTGAGCGTGCATTTATCAACGTTCCGGTTGAGCCGGGCGCGTGCGACTTGGTACTTTTATGCCTTCCAGCATGACCATTGGTGGTTTGAGGGTCGTTGTCTTGTTGTACAAGGCATTGAATGGCTTGCGAAGGCCCCCTTCTTTTTTTTTGGAGCTCCAAAAAACGGTGTATGAGATGGCGTGGATAAGACACGTTCGAAAGCACGCTGTTTCGAATTTCGGCCTCAAAAGGTTTCATTTTATTCCTACTGTATGTGGATGATCTCCTTGTTGCTTTCCATGACCAAATCGAAGGAGCACACTTCTTTCAGAAACTCATGGGGTTTTGGAAAATCAAGCCCATGGGTAAGATCCCACTGCAATGTCTCCCTCGCTCGGCACTCTCGAGTATCATGGCGAAGTCGACGGGCAAGATCCCACTGCAGTGATTCCCTCGCTCGGCACACTCGAGTACCATGGCAAAGTCATGCCCTTCAGTTTGGCGAGCTTCTCGACGGCCCTCCATCTCAAGTTCTTTCTCCTTGAAAAGGTTATTCGGATCAAAGTCCTGGCCAGTGTTTTTTTCCACACCTCCGACTTAATGCCCATGGTGGGGCCACCACGTTCGACGGCACAACTCGGCTGGTCGAAGCGTAAGCTCAAGTTGGGGCCCACTGAGCCACATCTCGTGCCATCTGGGACGAATTTGCCCTCCTTGATGTTCAGGAGCAAACCGCAAAGCTCTCGTAGAGGTTTGGAGAAAAGGTCCCAAGAGTAGCACCTTTGCTGGTCAATGCGTTTTTGGTGAAGGTTCCATCCGCTGAAGGTGCACGACAGATGGGACCAAAAGCCTCGCCTTGATATAACAGGCTAAGCTCCCACAAGACGTCTTTCCAGGCCCCAATGCGTCTCTCCAAGGCCAACGCCCGGCGCCACATAGCGCATGTACATGGCCTTCCTCTCTTCCGTGTTGGACGTCTTGTGGATTGTGGTTTAGCTTTCGCGGAACCCGAAGGGGCTTGAAGAGACCTCTATGATGTCGAACTCCACAGCCTGCATGCAGCTTAGGTCGCCCCAACGCGCTCTCGAGCACAAAACGAAGAGCACGCCCCCCAGGAAGTACTTGTCCGGGATGTTCTTGTCACAGGGCAACCGCGACTCTAAGAGTTTGACCCCGTCGCCAGTCAATGCTCGAGCCCACTCAGTCCAACCAGCATGGGCCCAAGGATTTCGTTCCTCCACCTAAACGAAGCCCCAAAGATTTAGCGGAAGAGTTTGACTGCGGACCAAGTTTTTGCCCACGAACTTGCGTCCTGAACGTGCCTGGATTACATCAACGCAAGCCAGCATTGTGGTACTTCCAGCAGCAGCATTGTGGTACTTCCAGCAGCCACCAAGCCACCCAGCGCTCTGAAGTCCATTTGCTGTAGGCTTGAAGCTCGGTCCACATTTCTTCGCCGTGTTGGGGGCGTCGAATGCAGAAACATTTCTATTTCAAATCGAATCACCGCTTCGCTCCTTCTCCGACAATTTGCTCAGCACATAATCGCCTACTTGCCCAGACAAGCTCCACCCCTCGAATATGTCCAACCAACAAGCCAGGGATTTCATCCACGTGAGGTCCTGCATCTCGAAGTGATCCCGATCACACAGTGCCCGGACGTGCTTGGCAAAGGTTCGCAGCTTGGAAGCTGGTCCAGCTTCGTCCACATTCTGATTCAAGCCACTTCCCTGGTGGGAACCGGCTTGGCAGGAACCGGCGTCCAGAAATCATTTGAAGGATGACTTGGCTCTGAACATTCCCCAAGCATCTTGGCGTATACGCCAGTCTCCCATTGTAGCTTAGACATCCCACCTTCAGAAAAAAAAAACCTTGCTCGAAAACATCTCTTTGAAATGATTGGGCTTCACGGCCCTCAAACACACGCACGTCCTCATCAGGGTCTTCCACCATCTCTGCCTCCTGCGCTTCAGAGGGCCCAGGGTCATGAGGGCAAAAGGTGGCATCGCAAATGCCAAGGCGTTCTTGAAGCCCCTCACCATCGTCATTGCCAAACAGGTCGAAACCAACCCGAGGCATCCATCTGACTCCAAGTTCCCCCTGGCCAATCTTTCAAGGCGGAGCAACTGTCTGAACCCTCGCACCTCAGCCGTGAGCAAATAACTCAAACAAACATTTTAAAAAAAAAACTGTCCAGTCCAAACTGTCTAAGTTACAATGAAATAAACGTTTGTTTGTCTTTGCCAACTGCCTTTAGAATCAATGTGTCACAAGGCACCAAAAAAAAACGCAAACAAATCCTCAAGTTTTGGCATTATTCAAGTACATATACACATATGTATAGCTGTGTGTGTGTATCTGTATCGATATCTATATCTGACTCTATTTCCACGTCTATATTTTTATCTATGTCCATGACTCGATTTTTATCGCTACCTATATCTGAATCGCGTATTGTATTCAAATTGAGATCAATATCGGTAAATTTCTTTATTTCCAAATATGTATCTACATCTGTACCTCCATCCATATCTGCATCTATAGCTCAATTCACATCTATTTCCACATCCAGATTTATATCTGTATCTACATTTACACCTACATCTACATCTTCATCTATATGTATATCTATATCTGTATCTATATCTATATCTGTATCTATATCTATATTTATATCTATATCTAAATCTACATCTATATCTATATTTATGTCTATGTCTATGTCTATGTCTACGTATATGTTCATATAAGTTCAACCCTGGATTTAAAAAACCCTAAGCTGTTCAATTCGGAAGTTACCATGTAAGTATCAAATCCTGATGGGGTAATACCCCCTAATTAATAAACTGCGAAGGTTCACTGAGAAACGCATGCACTCGCTTTTGTGCCGAAAAGGGCCTCGATGAAATGAAACCTGAATCATGAGTTTCCATGACAGGTAAATGAAAGTGACACAACTGTTACATCTCGATTTGTGTGTGTCATCCTTGCTATGAGTAGGCCGCACAATTCTTTGCACTCCTCCTCAAAATGAGGAGGTTTCTCGTCATTTTGGACAACCAGCGCATTCATCCAAACTCTTTCTTTGAATGTGCACCGGCCTCCATTTCCAAATTCTCTCACGTCATCATGCTTTGCATATCCGTGACATATTTGTAGAATCTTTCTGCTCTTTCGTCCAAGCCTCTGTTACGGTGGTATCTGTAAAGTCTTTGTCCAATGTTTCTGACTGCAGTGATCACTCTCATCGATAACCCCTCAGGATTTTGGCCTGAGGTTGCATCCAACAACGTTACAATCGCTTGTTGCAACTGCGAAGCTTCGTTCCATCGCTCACCTGCAAGTGCATTGTTTTGATCTTTCCGGAGATTATCCAGCAGGACTGCAGCGTCGGGGGATATCTCCGGATCATCTGCCGGCGATTCTTCTTCTCCACGCTCTTGGCCATTACCATCTTCTGCAGCATCTGTTGTTTCTGACTGGTGTCTCATATTCCATAAAACCAAATTGGCACGTTCTTGAATCAGCATGTGGTTACGCTGCTCTCTGTTGAGGGTCTGCGTACGGATGAAACCTCCAATTTCCATCAAACCGTATCTGATGCAATCCGCATTTTCTTCATTGCTGACCAGGTTTTCCATGACCTGATGTTCAAAAGCTTCATGCCTTCCAACCAAAGCATCGTGCACTTCTCCCGCTGTATTCAATCTTGTATCCAATTCGGCTGCAAATTCATAATGATCTGCCAGTTGTTGTTCCACTGCAGCTAGGCTCACCTGCAAACCTCCAACCGCAATCTCTGCTTCCAGCACTCTCTTGCTCAAACGTTTCCATGCCAGAAAACCAATTGTGAAAACACAGATGAATAAGAACGTCACAGTTAAAATCCACCATGCATTGTACTTTGGCTCATCTTCCAGTCCATGGCAAACATCTGGAAATGCCATTGCGCCTGTAGGTCTGTTGAGTGGCTCAAGGCCCATCGCAAGTGAC
>Ga0126342_10010390_pt1 | contig 16647 bp, 14 predicted proteins | sample Cyp1metagenome_FD_92528 | JGI IMG/M metagenome (GOLD analysis project Ga0126342, IMG submission 92528) | Coral microbial communities from Lord Howe Island, Old Settlement Bay, Australia - Cyphastrea 1 metagenome | ecosystem: Host-associated > Invertebrates > Cnidaria > Coral ... | reverse complement strand
GATAGATAGATAGATAATGATAGATAATGATAGATAATGATAGATAATGATAGATAATGATAGATAATGATAGATAATGATAGATAATGATAGATAGAGAGAGATAGATAGATAGAGAGAGATAGATAGATAGATAGATAGGTAGATAGATAGGTAGATAGATAGATAGGTAGATAGATAGACAGACAGATAGATAGATAGATGGATAGCTGGATAGCTGGATAGCTGGATAGCTGGATAGATGGATAGATGGATAGATGGATAGATGGATAGATGGATGGATGGATGGATGGATGGATAGATAGATAGATAGATAGATAAATAGATAGATAGATAATGATAGATAGGTAGATAGATAGGTAGATAGATAGGTAGATAGATAGGTAGATAGAAAGATAGATAGATAGATCGGTAGGTAGGTAGGTAGATAGTCAGAGAAAGAGAGAAAGAAAGGGAGAAAACCTCAACCACCTGTCGGTCCATCAGTGGCTTCGCTCTGCCATCCGTGATTCACAACAACCAACCTCTCCTATACGTTCCGTATTTTTGAAACTTCCGCCACCGCCTTGTGCGGTACTACTGGTAACAACACAATAAATACTCCCTAAATGGGACTCAACATGAACAAATGCACCCCTTAACCAGAATTTCTGAGGAGGTCTTTGTTGCTCAGAGTTTCAAACCTTTCTGGTGATATATCCCATGTGAAAGGCAAGTAGAAGTCCAAACTCGAGGGCAAGGGGTGAGGGACGAAAGCTAGCTTGGCAGGGTGATGGGCATGAAACGCAGAAGATAGCGCAAGTGTAAGCACAATTTTTGAGAACATATGATTGTTGTCTATTGTTGCACGAAGCAATAGACAAGATCATGACAACTGAGTCGGGAAAATTCAAAGGTCCACCTTCGGCACCGGAGTGGACCTTTGGAAGCGCGGGAAGACGTCACGCAGTGCGAGGCGACATTTTACGACGACAGGGAGATGTGCGCACGCAACATGAAAATGGAGCAAGGCCAAGGTTCCATACAGCGTCAAGTGTGAAAAGGGCAAAGTTGTGAGGGTCTAAAGTCAAGTGTATAGTGGAAAGTGTGAAAGCGTAAACCTTAAATTGTGAGTGCCATGTGTAAAAGTAGAGTGTGGAGTGCCAAGTGTAGAGTGTGAAGTGTAAAGTGTAGAGTGTGGGGTGTAAAGTGTGATAAAATTTAGAGTGTAAAGTGTGGAGTGTAAAGTTGTAAAGTTTAGAGTGTCAACTGTGGCGTGTAAAGTACGTTAAGAGTTAAGTGTAAACTGTCGAGTGTGGAGTGTGGCGTGTAAAGTGTGGCGTGTAAGTTTAGAGTGTAAAGTGTGGAGTGTAGCAGAGTGCAGAGTGTAGGGGAAAATTCAAAGGTCCACCGTCGGCACAGGAGTGGACCTTTGGAAGCGTGGGAAGAAGTAACGCAGCGAGCAGCGAAAGTTCAGGACGACAGGTAGATGCTGGCACGCAACATGACAATGGAGCTAGGCCAAGGTTCCATACAGTGTCAAGTGTGAAAAGGGCAAAGTTGTGGGGGTCTAACGTGAAGTGTAAAGTGTAAAGTGCGAAAGCGTACAGATTAAAGTGTCAGTGCCACGTGTAAACGTAGAGTGTGGAGTGCCAAGTGTACAGTGTGGGTGTAAAGTGTGGACTGCGGAGTGCGAAGTGTAAAGTGTGAAGCGTAGAGTTTAGTTTAGAGTGTAACGTTTAGTGTGTGAAGTGTGGCGTGTAAAGTGCATTAACAGGTAAGTGTAACATGTCGATTATGGAGTGTAACGTGTAAGATGCGGAGTGCAAAGTTTAGCGCGTAAAGTGTGGACTCCAGAGTGCGAAGTGTAGAGGGTGGATACCAATGATCGTGCCCGGGAGGGGTTGAGCCCACGACCAAACTGCTTGTGAAAGGAGCGGTTTTTTTTTACTGAGAAGTTTCTCGCGATTGGAGATTCCATCCCCCCAATACCTTGCTAAAGCAAGAGGGACTTCAGCTAGCAGAAGCTAGCTTTTGTGAAATACACTTTACTCTGAAATGCCGCAATCAAACATTGATGTCTCACTATGGAAAGCCACACAACACCCAAGCTTTGGAGCTCCAAGACCGAATAAATGCTGCGACTCGGGGTGCCCTGGGTCGAACATTTCACTTGGACTCCGGAAATCACCCATTTTCCAATGGTGACATCTCCTGATCTTGTTGGTGGAATCCTCATTTCTTTGGCTCAATTCCACTCCTTTTGATTCCCTTTGTTGGCTTTTTGGCTACATTCTGCTTAGAAATCCTCTTAAAATCTCAAATCTCTTGGTTCATCAATCCCCAAATCTAATTATAAATCCATATAAATCCTCTCAAATCCCCCAAATCTCTTGGTTCATTCACACCTCCTTTTGTATTTTTCCCCTTTTTCCACCGGCACACGGCTCACTGCGAAAAACCGCCTGCCGCTCTTCCAACTTCCGGAGCCGCGCGTCCGTCGAGGACTCGGGTCTCAACTGCAACCTGCAAGGCGAGAACCGACTTTAACCATCAAACGGGCGGTCCAACATGGTCCAACCATCAAAAAAACATTTAAAAAAAACTAAGGCAGGTTATCACTTAATATCACTTATTAGAACCATCGAAAATGTAATGAGAGTAGTAGGGGATTGTACTCGATCACAATCCCATCCACTTCAAAACTGGTGTTGAACCCCAAAAATTGGGTTACCTTCAAAAATAGACGTATAAGCAACAATTAGCGGGAATTTGGAATTTCCCCTAAATAAAAAGGACTTAACATCATCAAGAATCTAGGGTTCAACATAATTCAACCGTCCTGAATTTCAACATATTTCAACAGATTTCAACAGATTCATCAAATTCTTACAGTAACTGACTCAGTGACTCAGTGCGAGGTTTGCAGCCGAGATTCAGCTGCTGATTGCAGCGGCAGAAATGCGGAGGGTTCCCATGCGGAGTCGGCTGCAGCGGGCGTGTCTGGGCCTGGGCTACCTGCATTGGAAGTTCTGCCTAAGTCCACGTATGTCCACGCGCTGAGGCGAGCTTTTTGGAATTTTAAATGAATGAAAACATGGGTTCATAGTGTTTAAAGTTTATAACATGAACGTCAACGGATGGATAGGGCAGGTAGGTGTTGAACAAAGATGCACTGTCAGAAAGCAGCGTTTCTTCTGAAACATTTGCGCTTGGTGGGATGGGCAATGAGGTGATTAAACCATGTCATCTCATCCATCACTGTATGCCAACATTGACAACACAGAGCAAAGGTCTGGTAGCAGTAGAAGGACGAGTAGGGGGAATTGTTGCAGCCGCAGCAGCAGGAGCATCAGCAGGAGCATCAGCAGCAGGAGCAGTAGCAGCAGGAGCAGTGGCATAGTTTCAGCATGTTTCAGCAGTAGGTGAACTTGAAACAGGATGTTCATGGATTTTCGAGGTACAGTACACTCTCTCAGCGTGAAAGGCAATGAAAAGCAGGAATCCTCTGAGAACCTTTTGCCCAACATCATCCAACACATGATCCAATATATTCTAAATATATTCCAATATCATCAATATCCATCAATATCAGAATCTAAAATGGACCTGGCATGACCTGGCCTAGAAAATGACCCAGTGCCAAGGTGCTGGAGCTTCACATTGACGAAATCGACATTGCTCGATGCTCTAAGCCTTCTGCATCTCTACACACGTTGAATTCTCTGATTGTTCTCTGTTGAGCCATGTTGAGCCCATTCCTGACACCGACAAAGACCGACGAGGTGATTTTCTGTCATCCTTTTAGCTGCTTATGCCTGCGGCAAACAACTTGCTTTTTACGGCTTTAGCCGTTAGCCAACTGGGAGAACTTCAATGCTCTGCTTAACTGGTTTGTGTGTGGTCTCACTATCACTAGCTTCTTGCCACCTTTGGACACTGAAGCTGCAAGACTGGATGATCTGATGCCGTTCACAAAACACCGGAGGATAAAGAAACAAATGGCCAGATATGGCCAGCAATCGCAAACCTGGACACAATCCATTCTTCAGGCACTTGCCGCGCGACAGCTTGTGGTTGCCTCATGAAAAGAACGGCTATCTGTTTGCATTCCATTGCATTCCCAGTGCCATTCCCATATCCCCACGCCTTTCTTCGCAAGGATTCCAGCTCCAACTTGGCCGAAGACCTTAAAATTTTGAAAACGGAAGGGCAGAAATGTGTCCAACCTGTGCGGATTCTGTGCAAGAGCTACGAAGATGCTGACACATCACACTTCATCGCATGTCTGGTTTGACCAGTGCTAAATTTTTGCAAACTTGACCTCGTCTTTTGACATCTTTTGAAGCTGGATGTGCTCACGACCGGGACATAAGCACGGGGCAAGGCTCGTTCAGCATTTTGGAGTTTCAGTTCCTTCGCAGAGCAACTGCACACCACGTATATTCTCATTTTACTTATATAAGTCAGGCCAAGACTCTTCCAAAGGTCACTGAATTATCAGTAAATTGTCAATCAATGGGGTGATCTAACTGGATTTTAATTAAGTTTAAATTAATTTCTGAAATTGTCTACTTAATACATAGACTCGAAGCTAACATGTCCGTGTCAATCCAATTGATACCTAATTACGTGGAGTGCAGAGGAGTGAACACCGACTGTAACATTCCGGAACTATGAGAATTCCCTACACTATCTGATTATCTACATCTATTCACACTGAATCAACACTGAATCGACACTGCGGGAGCGCTCCTCTGCTTGTGCCCTGCTTTCTGCTTGACGAATCTTGCGGCTCACCTGAAGGCCACGAAGCAAGGCACAAAGAGCAACGATGTGGGAGAAATATGGAGAAATTGGATGAAATTGGATGAAAGATGATGAAAGCGCGGGAGAATACGCACATCGTACGGCAAAGCCTCAAAGCCTCAAAGCATCTGTCAGCTTTGGCACTTTTCCCTTTTCATCTCCCATCATCTCCCAGATCTCGGCTTTGTGCCTCCAACTGAACATCGCGTTCATGTCGTTGCAGACTTGCTTTGGCTTGCTTCTGCTCTTGCACTACGGCCTTAAACCCCAAAACGAGCCAAGAGCAAAGAGAATTCCTGAAAAATATTGACATCAAGATAATCGAATAAAGACGAAGAGGGACATGTGCGAAACCATCTCTCTCGAAATGGCTTTCATAGTTCTCACTTGCCTGTCATGGTTTCCAGCAGGCTTCTTCATTTTATATTTGCACCAGTATGCACATATATGCAGACTACATATTTGTATCTTTCTTTTATTTTGTTTTGCTCTTGCAGCCAATCGACTCTTTGCAAAGATTCCAATTCGACTTTGGCGGCTGCTGCTTTGTCTTCAGCAGCTGCCACCCGTACCCGACCAGCTTGATCCTTGCTCAACATTGTTTCAACATTGTTCAAATATGTTCAAATTCAATCAAACATTGTTCAAACATAATCAAACAATCAAATCCATGCAATTTATGATTTCTGCCTTGGAATCTGTGGCACAGATCTGCAAGATTCTGCACTGAGCAAATCCTTGCGGTCATCTCTCTGCCCTTGCGACACTCCTGTGCTACGCACTCCATTTCGAGTACGCAAATAGTGTTGACAGCATCACCCACCTGAGCGAAATCACTTGACGAAAGTCCGTTGATCTCGATATCAGCAGACGTGTGCGCTTTCAGTCACTATCTCTGCAGTCAATGTGGCAGAGGTTGGCGTCGCAAGCATTGGGTTTGGCTGTTCTATTGATGTATCGTAAAGCAACAAAGCTGTACACTCATGAACAATCGAATGCAGCACATCGTACAACTACAACAGCAGCTTGACACTTTCAGGGTTCAAGACTTGTTGTGGCTGGCGCATGATCATTTTGATCATTCTCAATCATTTTGAATCATTCCCACTGAACTGAAGTGGCCAAGTTGAAGAATCGAGTGAGACCTTCACTGATCTGAGGGGAGAGCAAGCAGCCCAGGCATGGGAATGGTACGCATATCACTGCTGGTTCTCAAATCCATGCTGTGCAACATTGAGGAAGCAAAACAAAAACAGTACAGATCTGTCCTGAACTCAAACACTTGGGGCCAAAGTAGTTGCCACATCTTGCCACCAAGAATGTACTGATCAAAGCGTCCTTCTGGCACAGAAAATGTCGTTTGCTCACGTTTTTTCACCTCATGACCTATGAAGCTCATGGATGCTCATGGTATCTCATGTTCAAGACTCGAGCTGAAAAAGTGCAGCGGGATCGGTTGCAACGCCAAAGGGGTGCTGAACCAGGAACGGGATGAACACCAGGATCGAGGGACTGACCGAAATTCAGAGACATAGAGCTGAAATGAGCTGAACATGCTGAAATATGCTGAAATGGCAGTTTTGAAATGGTTTGAATTTTGAACATGTGGGATTTGGAGAACAGTTCCAGATCAAACCACACATCTGAGACCTTTTTGAGCACAGCGTGTCTTTGTGGCTGCACTTGTGGTCGTTTTCAGGGTTGGTGTGCGTTTGTTGTGTGTGTGTGTCCTGTCATTCTATTTCTATGCTCAATCTCAGATCATCTATAAGCGCTCTAATCTAGCATTGATGAGCATGTGAATGTGAACACTCTTGTGCCACCTGGTCACTGTCCATTTTAGAGTCCATTTTACAGGTTCCTGGTTTTGCTCTCTGGCTGGTATGTACATGTATGAAGGTGAGACTAAAGCCATGCAGGCTCATGCCATGCGAGTATATGTAGTGCAAAAGCAATAGATTTCCATGACGCATAGGATGGGAGACTACAAGTCTTGCCAGGAATCTTCTACTGGTTTCACAAATCTTTCAATCTTGTACCACTCCGTCGAGGTTTGGGTTGCAAGAGCCTTTGCCCTGCCGTCACTACGGAGCTCTCTGACCTTTCTTGATCTTCATGACGCTGCGAAGCTTGTCGATGGCCCTGCGACATGCACAACATGTTTCAAAAACGAATCATAGCACTATCTGCTGGATTGACACTGCCACCAAACAATGCTGCTTGGGTCCCAAGAAGCAAAGAGTAGCACACAGGCACACAGTTCCAGTCATATATTGATTCATTCTTTATAGAGCAATATCAAAGAATCTGTGGGAAATAAGGCCGAGAAATACTGAAGATGTTCCATATATATATAGTGATGTATCTTTAAAGGATGCTTTTGTCAAAGGGAAGCTACTTCTGTAATTAAAGGAATATGAAACACCTCGTTGTGTCCGTGAAAAGATTCATGCTACATAGTTTGAAAACCGTTTCTTCAAAAAAAAACTGCACTTATTTCGCAAACTAGAACGTTTCTTCAACGAATACGACATTTTTCGAACATCAAGGAAATGCACTTGAAATGTGCGTATATTTGCTTGAAGGAGGGAACTTTGCTTGAACAGACCAGAGAGAAAGAGATTGTGAAATATGCGTTTGATGAAAAGATGTTACCTCAGATGCAAGATGGCGACTTACAAACAAATCCTACACCATCTCCTACAACTTACATCGACTTACTAGGTGACTTACTAAGTGACTTACTAAGTGACTTATTACATATTCTGATTTATCCTTCCTCAGTCCGCTCCCGTTGGCACCTCTTCGCCTGCGTGATTTGCCACTTCGCCTTACCCTCCGTGATTCCACCCAAGCCATCCTGCGGCAGGAAATACTTTTAAGAGCTTTTTTAAGAGCTTTTATAAGAGCTTTTAAGATCTTTTAAGACTTAAATGTCAACATATTGGTCAACGCATTCAGTATGCTATTTTCAACCATCGCAAACCAAGTCTGGGAAAGCGTAAAAGGACTCTCAGGGGTGCATTCAGTCATTTTCAATGATTTTGGTGCATCCAGTGCTACTGTACAGTATCATGTTCACTCATTCAACTGCATTCTGATGCAGTCTGCCGCACTCTGGAGTTTTAATCCAATCAAAGAGCTCGCCAGTAACTTGTAACGCTTTTCCGGTCCTTGAACTGCTCACTGTACGAGGACCTGTAAACGTCAATATGACTCGAAAGACCTGCCACAGTCGAGTGCAGGGTATGTCTTTCACAGTCCAAGTTTTTGAGATAGTTTGAGCATGTTTGAGCTTTCACCTCGCCAACGCTGAGATGTTGCTTCTGGTAGTTGCAAGCTGTCGTATTCGGACCAGAAAGTCCCGAGTCCTGTATCCTCAAAGAATCTCCACCAAAATGGCACCAAAACGCGCTTAGTAGATTTAGTAGCGAGACCAATCCATTTCAATGTAAACACATTAAACTACGCAGTCTGTGTACGGTGTGTGCGGGAGAAGACTGTGGCTTTAGGAGCAATGCAATGGCCGCAGCTCGACGGCTCTTTTTCCAAAAGCATCCAAAAGCAAATAACTCTTACTGGATGCGAAACGAAGTGTGGTCAGGACTTTGATTCTACGAGATTCTACGAGTTCCGAATGGTGAGCAGCGAAATGAAACTAATCTTAGCATATCTCAGCTTGCTTCAGACTTTGTGCGCTCCACTTTAGCCTGACAGGGCAGATGTATTTTTTTTAATTTTGTATATTATTTGCAACCGACAGGGCGAGCTAAGATCTTCTCTATCCATCAGGCTAGAGGAAAACTCTGTGAAAGCAAATGAAGTGAAACCAATGAAGCTAATGAAGCAACTCAAACTCTTCGGGTTTCTTTCTGCCACTCGTTCTGCCTTCGCCCGGTTTTGGAACATGACATGTGAAGACTTCGAGTTGTGACATCCTCGAAGAATCATCCGACATCTGACTGTCCAAGGCCCAGTCCAAGGCTTTTGCGTCTTGAGCGATCTCACTGGTTGGCCCCCGCGCCTGGAGACGTGTGACATCGTGTGACATCTTCGCATCTGCGGACGTCTGCGGATACTAATGATAATATGATTCTATAAATTTATAATATGATGATATGTATATAATATAGTATTATATAATATGATATCATATGTAATGTGTTATAATACGATTACGGGACATGTGAATATAACATGATAACCCCATATACATGCAGACTTTCAACTTTCTGAGCCGAGAGTTGCCAAATGCTCAGCCAAGTTTTTTGGCTGTGGCTTTAGAAGTTCCCATAGACAATAAACCTTTACAAAAATTATTTTACGCGCCTTGCTGAAGAAGTCATATGCCTCGCATGAAACCAGACCCATTTTCCGTTTTGATGCTTTTTGCAAGAGATGCAAGGAGATGCAACGAGTACGTGCCCAGCCTTCTCTGCCCAACTTCTTGCTTGTTGAGGGTCAGAAAGGGTTTCGCAATGCCGTACAGCCTTGAAATCACACGTCCAGCGGTACAGGGCGCGCTTCATCACAGCATTTTACAGCATTAAGATATATTAAGATGCATTGACAGATGCATTAACAGCATACATACAGCATACATGTTCACTACATGTTCAGTGCAGCCAGGCTGGTGCCTCTGTGCATGCAAGGCCTCGCAGCATCAAGTCTGGCACACCTGCCAGCTTTTTTTAATCAATATAAATGTCACATAAATCATTCAAGAAATTTCAAGAATAACCAGAATAACAAAATCCAAAATGTCTCAAGAGGTCTCCAGCAGTAAGACACAATCAATGTCAACAAAAATTGAACAACGACTGGAGGCACACCGCGGCGCCACTACAATCATACGTTTCCTACCTGCCTTCATCATCGAGTAGCTGCAACACGCGCTTGGCCATTTCCACGCCGTCAGCCGGTTGGGCAGCTGCAAGATTTTCTTGCAGCCTACCAGAAATTAACGGCAATCTTACGGCAAGGTTCGGGACAATTCCCTGGTAGACAGCTTTCTGCCAGGTGTGGAAATTCATTGACAATATTGACAATATTGACAATTTGGATTTTCCTGGCTTTTCTTGATTGCGACGTTTTGCAATTGCTTTCATGGCCTTGCAATTTCGGTGCGGCGAGCATCGCTGGTCTCAATGTCGGTGTGGCAGCATGCAGGACAGCTGCAAAGGAAGCCGTACCTGAGCGCTGGCCACAGGTCAGGGTTTACCAATTTGAAGCAGAATTCAGACCCAAAATCGACCAATTCTACAAACATGTTTTGTTATGCCGGCTTGAAAATGCATAGTGCCTGTAAACTCGGACTCTGCCATGCTATGCCATGATGCTTTGCCCGCAAAACCTCACGTCGCTTGTCCCGTGGCTCGCGCAAATCGCAATAGGTGATACCTGGGATCCAGAAGGGTTAGGAGTTGCAGATGGGGCGGGTACATTTCTTGCCTCTCTAATAATATCTAATAATATTTGGAACGAAAACGAAGCTAAGCACTCTCTCTGTCTCTCTCTTTTTCTTTGGCCTGGCCACTTGAAAGATTGAGCAAGTGCAGCAGAGTTGGATGATCTTGGATTTTAGATTTTAGATATGATTATGATATGATGAAATAGTATGAAATATTATGAAATATGTTTGGGGAATCAAAGTGAACAAACTGCCACGCAGTACCAGGTAAATTCGGATTTACATAGTGTCACAGGGTGGAAATGATTCGACAAAGATCTGTGCTCTCAGTGAAACTCGTCGAGGGACAAAGCTCTTCACCTGGCTGAATCTTTGTCATGGCATAGAGCTTTTCTTGACCTGAAACTCTGCACCCATTGGATCAAAAGGGTCAAAAGGCTCAAAAGGGTTAGCTTTTTAAGATTCTTTAAGGATACGCTTCTCCAGAGCCAAGTCTCCTGATTCTTCATCCCAGGATTGTTGGCAATTTGGTGAACAGGAATGGTTCAGCCTGCAGCGAAGGTGTCTGTCAATGGCCATGCGTGGCAGATCGTGGCAGACTCGTTGTACAACGTGAAAGCTGTCCATGCGAAACTCAAGAGACGTGGCGCATTCTGGCCTGGCCAAGACTGGGCACAACAGGAGCGTTGATGAGCTTGAACTAGCTCCTGCAAAGTGATGTCCAACTGTACAACATTGATGTATAAGTCCAAAGTTGTCCGCCTTAAATGATGCTAATGCCGTTGTACGATGCCATGTGATGCGATCAATGTATCGGAGCAGCCTCTGGAGAAGCCGTTGGTCCGTAAAATTCCCATCCTCGGCTCGGGATGAAAATCCCAGATTCAACCAGATTCAAACATGTTGCTGAACGGTTCTAAACGCTCAGAAGTTCAGCATTTTGGTTGAGTCAAATGATTCATCTTTCACCAGGACAGTGTGATGCTGATGCAGCTGCAAGTCATTGTCTTCTCACCAGATGAGCAGTCGCTCAGACCTGCCAAGAATAGACAGAGACAAAGACTTTGAACTTGTCATAAACCCAGTGCGACGGTACCAGGATGTAGCACACACTTTTCCCATCTTTTCCCATGTCTGAGATATTCTGAGACTGTCATAGACTGTCTATTTCCATGCAGAATATCTTGCTCTGGAAATCAAATAAGAGGAGCGAATTCCTGGTGTTGTGCTCAAGTTTGCCTTCTGCCCACGGAAGTCCGTGCACTGCGCCTTTGAGCTGATCCTGTTCTTCCGAGGACAGCTGCTCATATTGTTCTTGGAGTTCCTCTGGCATGCCAAGCTCCCGCCTCACGAATGTCACGAGTGGCACGAGGTTCAGACATGTTCAAATTCTCGCGACCAATATCCTGATATCATTGATATATCATGATGTTTGTAGAGATCGTAGAGGGTCGCTGTACTTGCGATTGTGAGTCTTTAGTGTCTACTCTGGCGGGCTCTCCCAGGCATCCCGAGCGGTCATTATTATTGTGGCGGTGAGTCTCATGTTCAGAAAGTGGAGGCAAGAAGCAGTAAGCCAAGCTGATCTCGAAAAATTGTGATCTCTGTCTTCAACGTGCTTTGAATCAAAGTCAATCAAAGTCAGCTTATGCACATCTCTGGGGTCTGTCATTGCAAGCCATTTTCAAACATTACGCCAAGGACTATGTGATTCGCCTGATAAAGATTGATGAAGTACATATCCTTTTGTGTCTTCAGGAGTTGAACAATGACAAGTTTAGATATGCTTAGTCAAGCTTTTCAAGCAGTGTATCTGTCTACGACTTCTAGCGATGTCTTGCAACATCTGGCCTCCGCAAAGCAAAAGCAGCAGCTGCAGCCAAAGGCAAAGGGGTGAAGCCGACTGGCAACAGTGATGCGAACAAACGACATTCTTCGTCTCTGAAACTCAACAGGCTTGTCAAAGCGGCTTGTCAGCTTGCTTCGAAACAGCTTTGAATCTGAAATGATCTGTTTGGATGTACAACTCAGCAAGGCAAGCCTGCGTTGAAAGCGACCAATAGGAACACTGAGAGAAGCACGGCAATCGCTGCCTTGAAACAGCCAGATTGTGCAGCATGATAGCTAAAAGCAGCTACAAGCAGCTACATTGCCTTCTCTCTGACATTGCCTTCTCTGGAATACATTCGGCTTTCAAAACTTTTTATGTTCATCCAAAATGCCACCAAATTCAGCAGCTGCGTCTTAGTAGCATCCTGAAGCGAAAGCAGCTTGCCCAGCTGGCCCGGCTGTTTTGCTTTTTTGATATATCTTTCCTTTGAATCAATTTGATAGATTTTGTCATGAACATGCCTTGGACAAAAATTGTGAAGCATTTTGAAATGTTTAGGCTCCTCAACGTTCCACATGATGAGAGGAGCTTCTTGGTATACCAAATCTCCCGCATCAAACGTCTTCTCAGCCACCACTCCGAAGCCCTGGTATTTTACATGTTGTGCGTTCGAGCATAGCAAATCAACATCATTCAACCATATTCAACGTGGTCCAGTGTGGCTCAATAATCTTGATTGGAAAGCTTGTGCAACGTTCACTCTCTGTAACTCTCCGTGACTCTCCGTGCTCTTTCCTCGTCTTCCTCTTCCTCTGGGATATTCCGGACATGTCTGAGAAGGAACTTGGAATAATTTGGATACTGTAACGCCCGGAAGTTTCTGTCGTCACCTTGCCATCCATGGGCACCACACGAAAGCCGGAGCTTCCGGTCCAGCCAGGATCAGGCCAGAAGCCTATACTGATCAAACCTGGCGAAAAGTGCAAAAATGTGCAAAATATGGTGCGGAGATGATTTCAGGCACTCAAAAATATGGCTGATCCGAATCATATGTGGCATGGCCAGTGAATCAAGCCATCAGGCAGTTTCGTGTTTTGAACCTGCCTAAAATGGGCAGAATTCTCCGTCTCATGGCTTTGAGGACGCAAGGCGGGCACTTTGGCCCTTCAGAGACTGAGACTCCGGTAATTGCGTAGTATGACTTCACAGCATGTTGCTTGTTGAGCACACCATTAAAAAATACATATGGAAGCTTCAAGGAAAGATGACTGATCCTGAAAAGTGGAGCTGGCATAGTTGAGCTGGCGGACACAAGTCTTGAGAGTGAGCCTTCAGCTGGTCAGCCGGCTAGTTCACCCTTCGTGCTGCACAAACAACACGCTTGGAGGTAAAACAAATAGTTCACAATACTCAATAGTAGTATTAAATATAGTAACATTATGTAATATTATATGGTAATCAGTAATCTATAGATTCATCTAGTATTTCTAGACATCCAGCTGTCCCAATCTGCTTGTACAAGTCGGAACTACGCAGTGCATCCCAGTGCCTGGCGTATGCCGCCGCGCGGCAACACGCATGGTGCTCATGACGGCGCTCGCTGCACCTTCCAACATCTGAAAGCTAAGGGCGAACAGCTGCACAGGCGCCAAGAATATATGATAAAGTCATATATAAAGTCTACTAAACATGTCCGAAAGCATCATCTTAAAGATCTCTGAGCCTTGTTTTAGAGCTTGCCCAAGGGATGTTTGCTGTAGACAAATCTAATGTCACATAGTGTCATGACGTAGCCCCTGTGTAACAACTGCGTAACCACTATGTAGTCACTGTGATCATTACACAGTCTGATGTTCTCTGCGCAGCTAAACTTTGGCCTGGCACGAAGATCAGGAGGGGAACCGCCCACAAGGACAGGCCTGGCAACGCTGCTCGCGGATTCCAAAACATGTGACCGAATGTGATCCAAAATACCCAAATATTACATAATATTACATGCGAAATTGCATCAAGATAGATCAAATCGTGGACCATGCATATGCCACATATGCCAAGTCAGTCTTGGGTTTGTACTCATCTCATCCTGGAGCAATCTAAGTGTCTCCAAATGTGTTCATTGGTACTCGGCAATTTGGATATGCAGATCAGACAGGTTGAGAACAATCCACACAGATTCTGCACGAAGACGAAGGGACTTGCACATGTAACTTGCGAATGCAAATGGCAATCATGATTCAAAATCCCTGTTGTCTAACTGCTGTTTTGCCCCATTGCTTGTTTGCACCAGGCATGGCCTTCTGAAAGCCCTCCAAGCCGGCTAGGGCCTTACACAGTTCCACACAAGGACAAAGGCGGAGAAAGAATTTGGATTCAACGGAATCTCATGGCTAACATGGCTAGCTTCTCCGCACTGTTTTGTCTCAAAAAACTAGCAGCCCAAAGGCTTTGTCACGTTTAAGTGCTCTACACCACTTGGTGGTGTTTCAGGGGCAAGCTTTCGGACTTGGGAATCGTTTGCCTATACCTGGATGACTCAGCCTGTCGGCATGCCTTCGGTTGCATAATCAATAAAATATAAATATACTATAATAGTATATAAATGTATATAATAGTATCAAACGGATTGGTTTTGATTTGCAACGATTGACAATAGGAATGAGTCACAGAGAGTAGCAACGATTCCGGATGAAGGATGCGTGTTGACTCCATCTTCTAATACGATGGAAGCATTCCGGAAATGCATTGGGCTTTGCTCTCACAGCAGATCGCTATATATATCATATATATATGATTTTATTCACTGCAACCCGTTGTAATCAAAAGAAAACAAGAACGGCAGCCTTGGCTGGAACTTTCGATGTACTGCTGTCAGTCTCAGCCAATTTCCTGCCTTAAAACTGGCTTAACGCAGACTTTGGCGTGTCCGAATCAAGGCTTGGATGATTCAAGTCTGTTTGGCATTCGTACAAAGCAGCAAGGTCATCAGCAAGATCTTCAACATCTAAATCTTGCTCTACAGCATAAGTCACGATGTGCTCCACGTCAACCTCGTCATATTCAGCATATTCACCATACTCACCATGTTCACCTTCCTCGTTCTCCTGCACATCATCCACCTCCACAAACCTGGGCAAAGCTCTGCGAACAAGATTCAGTATATTCAACATATAATCAACATATCCAAACAACATATCCAAACAGAATGTTTTGATCACAATTGTCCAAATTTCATCTTAGATATCTTAGAAGATATTAGAAGATATTAGAAGATATTAGAATATATTAGAATATAATAGAATATATTAGAATATATTAGAATATGTTAGGACATATTAGAATATATTCGAATATATTAAACATATTAAACAAATTCACATGAAGTGGACGCAATTCAAAAGAATTCAAAAGAGTCAAGCGGCTCCACGATCTTTTTCTTTGACTTTTTTGACTTCTTCTTCTTCTTTTTCTTCTTCCTGGGCTTCACTTCGAACGAGATTTCGATTCAAGATGATTCAAGATAAATATCAACAAGTTATGTTGCTTCATATTGTTGATGTTGTTTCGGTGTGTAGTGGGGTGCTTTATGGATTTCACAAAACCACCACTTTCTGAGACCGACTCCCCTGGGCTTGCAAGGATTGCTCACAACATTGGGCTCACAGAACCTGCGAACCATTGTGAACCTGCCTGTCTTTAGACGTCTTTAGGACCTGTGCCAAGATGCTTCTTTTTCTTCTTGAAGCCACCTGGGGGCAATCTGACTCTGATGCCCTCAAGTCGGTCTGTAAAAACTTATGTGTGCAGTTTGTGTGTACAAGGTTCTCTGTGTCAAGTGTTTTTTGTGTAGAAAAAACAACTGTTCTGTGCAAAGGTTTCTCTGTGGAAAAGGTTCTGTGTGTAAAAACGCCTATGTGCCTTTATCATCCTTTATCTATGTGCACAAAAGCATCTTTGTAAAAAACATCTGTGTGTAAATACTTCCTTCTTTGCGTAAAAACCTCTATGTGTAAAGGTGTCTGTGCACAAAAGTTTTTTGTGCGCAAGCCTCTCTGTAAGAATATATGCGCGTAAAAACTGCTCTGTGTAAAGGTTTCTGTGCGTAACGTCGTCTGTTTGTAGAAACGTATCGGTGCAAAATGCGTCACCGCAGCCAAAGCGAAAAAAAATAACAAAAGAATCCAAGATCAAATGCTTGATGTCGTTACCGTTGTTGGTGATGGCGATGATGCGCGCCGGGCCCCACAAGGCGTCATTTGGGCTGTCTTAAGTCAATGCTTGAAAGCCTTCGGAAGAAATTACTTTCTTCGAGTGATCCCCACCAGGTGACACTTTTGTGACATATTTTCTGACATGCTATCTGGCATTCGCATTTTATCTGATATATTTTCTGCAATTCTTTCTGGCATTCTATCTGGTATATCTTCGGAGATTCTTTGTGGTTGAGGTCCGGCGGGCAAAACTCTGATGATAAAATTCGATGTTGTTGTTGTTGTTCTTCTTGTTGTTCTTGTTGTTCTTGTTGTTCTTGTTGTTCTTGTTGTTCTTGTTGTTCTTGTTGTTCTTGTTCTTCTTGTTCTTCTTGTTCTTCTTGTTCTTCTTGTTCTTCTTGTTCTTCTTG